>Ga0209575_10000059_pt1 | contig 139244 bp, 88 predicted proteins | sample Medcelwee11metaG_FD_187172 | JGI IMG/M metagenome (GOLD analysis project Ga0209575, IMG submission 187172) | Freshwater pond sediment microbial communities from the University of Edinburgh, under environmental carbon perturbations - Medium... | ecosystem: Environmental > Aquatic > Freshwater >... | reverse complement strand
CGCTTGCCCCGCAGATGCGGGGGGACCAGTTTTCGTCCTGCCCATACCTGTGCCATGCATCAAGATGGAACACATCTGGTCGCGGATGGAAAGCGAAATGTTCCGTGACGGCCTGGAGATGTTTAGTTCCTAGTTTTCCGCACGAATCAACGCGACTCAGTTCATCTCGACCGCGAGAAGGTACTCCCCCGCAAGCGCCTGCCCTCCGCTCGCATAGGTGTCCACCACCAGGTGATACGTTCCCGGCGACAAGTCGCTCTCGACCAGCGTATCCCCACGCGCCACGCACCCAGTCTCCCCAACCGTAGCGCCCAACAGGTGCAAGTCCACGTCGACATCCCCACGGTCGAGCACCACGGCGCGCAACCGAACGGACGCCGCCACCTCGAGCCGGTAGACCTGCTCCGGTCCAGACTCGTCCGCATCGCTGCAGTCGTAGACGTCGAGCACGTCACTCGTCGCGCCCTCCGTGCTGCGAACGTCGGTGAACACGCGCCCGGTCACGACGAACGGGTCCGCTGCGGTCCCTGTCCCCGCCAGAGTTGGGGCACTGTCATCCGGGGCGCCTTCGTCCTGGATCACCGACCGCCACACGCGGTCGAGCGCCTCCAGCGTGACGAGGTTTCGCACGTTGTAGCCGTAGGCGAGCCCCTCCGCCGTGAGCAAGCACGAATCCCCGGAGAACGCGTTCGGGTGGACCCCGTCGCTCGAGAGTCCGTGCACAGGCAACACCACGAGCTCGCGGTGATAGTCCACCAGCGGGATCTGACGCCCTTGTGCCATGCCGCGAATCACCGCATTGAACATCGACACCCATGCGTCGTCGGACGGGGCGTCGTCGCGCGGCGGGATCGTTGACAGAATGGGGACAACCCCAGCGGCAATCAATCGGTCGACGAGGTCGAACATGGAGTCGTGGTACCAACGCAACGTCTGCACGTGATCGTCCCCGAACCACCCGATGTCGTTGGTGCCGAACATCACCACCGCGAGAGCCGGATTCACCGCCGTGACCTCGAGGTCCAACGGAGAGGGCGACCCGGTCATGGCCCAGGATGCCGTCCTGCCCACCTCTACGGCCGCACTGACACGATCGAACGGGGTTGTCCCGAGGACTTCGGCGGACGCGTAGGCGTCGAGCACACCTTGCAGTGCCCCGTGCTCGCCCAGGTCCGCTTGACCGTCGGCGAAGCAGTGCAGAAATCGCGTAGACACGGTGATGGAATCCCCGACCTTGATGAACAGGTCCTTGCGGCTCGCCTGGTTGTTTCCGACAACATCCTTGAGCCGGCCGGCCACGAACGGCGTCAAGGGGGAGTGCGTGCGATCGCTCGGGTACTGCGCCGGCCCCTGCGGAGGCGGGGCTGCCTCGGGACCGACCTCGTTTGCAACGCTATCCGAAGGGACGTCGGGCATGGCGTCCGGCGGCGCGTCCGCCGACACGTCCTCCTCGGTGGACCCATCGACAGACACGGCGTCTGAACCGTCGACGCCGGCGTCCGACGGCCCATAGCTCCACGAGCTGGTTCGTGCGTCATCGCCGCAGCCGGAACAGAGGAGTGCGATAAAAATCCACGGGTGACGGGACCGCATGAACCCATCATGCCCCGGAACGTCCCGGCCGGCGAGAAGCGAGGGAAGATCCATCGAGAAGCGACGTACCACCTCCCACATCGTCGCACGGGCCAGGCGACCGGGTGAGGAGGAGCGATGAAGGAACGGCACAGCCATCAGGACGTTTCAGCCCGGGTCGATGTGTGTGACCCGACGGCCGTTCAAGAGGAGGTGTTTCGCTTGCTGGCCTGCGTCCACCCGCAGGCGGACTTCGAGGTGCTGGAGCGGGCCTTCGAGGACTTCGGGCGGCTGTTCGGGGGACGGTACCCGGGCTACCACGCCTGCGACACGCACTACCACGACGAGCAGCACACGCTGGACGTGGTGCTCGCGATGGCGCGCTTGCTCTACGGACACGAGAGCACCGTGCAGGCGGCGGAGCGGTTGGGAAGCCGGCTCTGTGTTGTGGGTCTGGTGGCCGCGCTGTTCCATGACGCGGGGTACATCCGCTCGCGCAAGGACACGCGCCACCGCCGGGGGGCGGAGTACACGAAGCAGCACGTGACGCGCTCGGCGCGCTTTCTTTCGGGCTGGCTGGCGCGCCAGGGGTGGTTGGAAGAGGCGGACGTGGCATCGAGGGTGGTGCACTTCACCGGCTACGAGGTCGCGTTGTCCCAGCTCCGGGTGACCGAACGGAAGCACTGGCGTCTCGGCTGTTTCGTGGGGACGGCGGACCTGATCGCGCAGATGTCGGCACGCACGTACCTCGAGCGCTGCCGCGACTATCTGTACGAGGAGTTCGTGGTCGGCGGCGTGGCGGTCCAGACGATGCCCGACGGGTCGACGAACGTGATCTACGAGTCCGCGGAAGATCTTCTTCGCAAGACGCCAGGGTTCTTCGAGACGGAGGTAGGGCGGCGGCTCGAGGTGGACTTCGGCGGGGTGGGGCGGTTCGCGAGCGTCTGCTTCGGTGGGCGCAACCTGTACATGGAAGAGGCCCGCGGCAACATCCGCTACTTGCGCGAGGTCCTCGATCGGGGGGACTTCTCCATGCTCCGACGGTCTCCTTCGGGTTGCCCGGAGCGCGAGAACGTCAGAGCTAACGGTCCTCGAACGTCTTCCGTGGGGCTCGATGAAACGCCGCGTGCCTCGCCTTGACCTCGAGGGCTTGTTCCCGGCGCTCCTGCTGCTCAGCCCTTTCTTCCTGTAGCTTGTGATAGGCGGCGAGGCGCTCCGCGCCCAGCACCCCGGCCCTCACGGCTTCGAGCACCGCACACCCCGGCTCCTGGTGATGCGAGCAGTCCCGAAACCGACACGCCCCGACAAGCGATTCCACGTCGGAGAAACCGACCTCGGGATCCTCCTCGACCGCCCACACCTGAAGCTCGCGCATGCCCGGCGTGTCCATGAGCAGTCCCCCTCCCTCGAGAAGGAACAGCTCACGGTGTGACGTCACGTGCCGACCCCGGCCATCCCGAGCCCGCGTCTCTCCCACGCGCTGTGCCTCGTGACCGAGAATGCCGTTGACCAAGGTGGACTTGCCGACCCCGGACGACCCGACCACCACCAGGGTCTCGCCCCGACCCCACAACCCACGCAGCGCGTCCACCCCCTCTCCCGTCAACGCTCGGGTCACAATCACTGGCACATCGGCAGCGACGGACCGAAAGCCATCGAGGAACGTCCCGGGGTCGTCGCACAGGTCGGCCTTGTTCAGCACGAACACCGGATCGGCTCCGCTCTCGCGAATGGCCGCCAGGTACCGCTCGAGCCGGCGCGGATTGAAGTCCTCGTTCGGGCTCGTGACCACCGCCACGCGGTCCACGTTGGCGGCGACGACTTGAACCTCGGTGCGCCGGCCAGCGACCTTGCGAACGAAGCGCGTGCGACGGTCGAACACGTGCACCACCGCCGCAGCACGACCGTGGCCTGCAGGCGTGGCCGCGACCCAGTCGCCGACGGCTGGCATGTCGAGAGCGGACGTCGCGTGATGGCGCAGTCGGCCGCCGAGACGCGCGTGAAGTGGGTGAGACGCAGTGAGAAGGAGGTAGTGTTCGCGGCGGGACAGGCTGACGCGGCCGATCACCAGCCGTTCCTCGAGTTGACCGCGCTGCTGCTCGAAGAACGGAGACCACCCGAGGTCGATCAGGGGCTCGTTCATCGGGTCAGCCGTCATGAGCACATGGGTAAGCTCGCTCGGCGACCGAAGCAAGAGCGAAGCTCGCGCCGACGCGTCGCGCAAGGGACGCGGGCTTCTGGGAGAAATGCATTGCCGCCGGTCCGGGTTCGGTGGAGCGTCGCGAGATGTTCGTTCATCCACGACGCTCGATGGGACCCATCATCTGCCTGGCGCTCACGGCGGTGCTCGCCGGCTGCGGGAGCGCACCTCCCCCGCCTGCTCCGCCTCCCGATCCCATCGCGGAAGAGCCCGAACCGCCGCCGGAGCCCGAGCCGGCGCCCGAGGCGGAACCCGAAGCCGGACGGGTAGAGCTAAGCACGGCGTTTCTCGTGGGTGGAGACATGCCCTCGTCGACACGGGACCAGGTGACGGAGCAGGTGGTGCAGGCGATCAAGAACGGCGCCCCTCTCTTTCGCAGGTGCTACGCCAAGGAAGCCGCACGAGGGAATTCCCCTCGCGGGGAGATCGATGTCGAGCTGGTGATCAAGCCCGGTGGGTCGATCGGAGTGCTGCGCGCTGGCAAGGCAACGTTGACGGAGGAGGGTCTCGTGGCGTGCACGGTTCGAGCGTTCGAGAAGCTGGAGCTCCCGTCGCCTCCCGCGGACTACTCGATCGTAGCGCCGATCCAGTACTACCCGGAGTGACCTAGCCTCGGTGGTGCCAGCTCGAAGCCCGTACCGGTTTGATGCCCAGTGCCGACGATGGACGATCCCGTGGACCTCTGGGAGCGCGGCCGTTTCGGCCGTATCGTTCCCTCATCCATGCCGATGTTCCATGCAGGCGGGACGCCTGCGCTCCCAGGGTCATGCACGGACGCAGCCAGGCGCAACACGCACTGCCTACTTCGGCATGAGCCCCCACCCCTTCTGTGCCTTCTGCGTTCTCTGTGGTTCTCCGGACTGCGATTGGCTTGGGCCTAGCAAGCCCACTTGCGTTCGAGCTGCTCGAGGGAATCGAGCACTTCGTGGCGGCCCGTTTGTTTGGCGCGCGTGATGGCTTCCTTGAGGAAAGCTTGAGCTTCGCCCGACCGGTTCTCGGCCCTCGCGACCCGCGCGAGAGCCCGCAAGACGTCGACCTCGCTATCCGCCTTGGCGAGCACCAACACGTCCTGCAGAATCGCCCGGGAATCCTCGAGGTCGCCCGTGTCGAGCAAGGCTTCTCCGAGCTTGCGTCCAAAGACGACAGCGGCGTGGTCGGGCTGGTCGATGCCCTTGGCAGGCGGCGAACGGCGTGAGAACTCGTAGCCGGTCCGCAACGCGCGAATCGCGCTCTCGTCATCACCGTGGGTCCTCGCGGTGCGCGCCACGCATTCGAGCAAGAAGAGGGCCTCCAGGCCGCGTCCCGCCTCGAGGGCATAGGAAGCGCGAACCTCCATCGGCACCTCCCCCTCGTGCACGATGTCCGCCGCCCGGTCTGACAGGACCGAACGCAACGCGGCCGGGATGCGGCCCTTCGCCACCTCGCGGAACAACGGGTTGACCCAGCACAGCCCGTTCGCCCCGCGGTCGATGAAACCGCTCACGGCGAGGGCGGCAAGCCCCTCGTTGATGTCGCACATCTCCCCAGCCACCCGGGTGAGGTTCTCCAGCGAAACGTCATCGCCGAGCACGCCGAGCACGTCGAGCACCGTCTTCGCAGCAGGGACCAGTGCGTCCATCCGGAGGGAGACGACGTCCGCGAGCCCCAGCGCCGGCAACCTGTGGCCCTCCAACTCCGCACGCACCCGCTGCTCCACAAGCAACGGCGGCACCCAGAGGAGACCGTCGAACACTTCCTCGCGCGCGCCAACCGCGCGCAGCATCTGACGAGCCCCGTCCACCGGAATTCCTTGGAGCACGCGCTCAGGAACGTCGCAACGCCAGCCGACGTCTCGGTGCGGCACGTGGGCTCCCACGAGAAGCCAGGGGACGCGCGAGGGCGATTCGATCGCATCAGCCAGAGCGTGTCGGGAGACTCCATCGACCCGTTCGAGGTCATCCACGATCACGACGACGCGTCCCGTCATGGCGCCCTGGCATCCGCGTTCGAGGGCCCATTGGAGGGCAGCGCAGGCACCCCGACGGTGGGCGTCCGGCGAGGAATCCGGCGCGTCCACGTCTCGGAAAAACAAGGCTTGCAGTCCCAAGGCGGCCTCGGGCCAGGCGCCAGCCCAACCCAACGGATCCTTGCCACCGTTGGGCAGCCGGACGAGCTGAAGGATGAGGGATCGCAGCGCGTGGCCCGGCGGCTCGGCCCACCAGGGGTCGGGACCGATCATGCCGATCACGTCGCCTTGCGCCCGCCCGAAGGCGGCGAAGTCGCGAAGGATCGTGGACTTCCCCGTACCGTGCTGGCCCACGATGCGCGCAGCCAGCACGCCGTTCGCGTGCGACAGGCGTAGTTGCTGCAGCCAAGACAGGTGATCCTCCGCCCCCTCGCAACGAAGCTGCGCGTGGGTCGACGGACGACGGGGTCGCAGACAGCTCTCGGGCCCAAACGCGGGAGCGCCTGACGGGACTCGTTCACCGCAGCCGCCGCAGAACTTCTGCGACGACGTGAGCGGCTCACCACAAGTCGGACACGAAGCCGCGCGTCCCGGAACGGGGATCGTAGGGTAGGCGCAGCCTTCGTCCTCCGCGGCGTCCGAGGCCCGCAAGGCCCGGAGGAAATCGTCCGCGGTCTGGTAGCGCTCCTCCGGACACTTCGCGAGCGCACGCAGGCAGATGAGCGCAAGCGCGTCCGATATCTCGCGTGCCGGAGCCACGGAGCGCGGGTCCGGCGGAGCGGTATTCAAGTGGTCGAGCATCAGGTCCATGGGAGACCGGGCGTCGAAAGGAGGCCTTCCCGTCAGCAGCTCGAAGAGCGTGACTCCTGCCGCGTAGATGTCCGTGCGCGGGTCGATGACGCCGCCTCTCGCCTGCTCAGGAGCCATGTACGTGGGAGTGCCTCGGACGAGGCCGCCCGTGGCAAGAGCGCGCTCGGAGCTGCCGTGCAAGATCTTCGCGAGGCCAAAGTCGACCACCTTGACGAAGTCCCCCCCGGCCCGCGTCACTTCGATCACCACGTTCGCTGGCTTCAGGTCCCGGTGCACAATGCCCAGGGCATGGGCCTCCGCCAAGGCCTCGACAATCTGCCTGAAGATGTCGAGCACCCTCCTGATCTCCAGCGGACCTTCCGCAGTCAGCACACTCCTCAAGTCGCGGCCACGCAGGTACTCCATGACCAAATAGGGCAGACCGTCGTCCGTCCGGCCGAAGTCGATCACACTCACGACATGCGGATGGCTGAGGCGACTCGCGGCATGCGCCTCGTTGAAGAAGCGCTCACCCACGGCAGGGTCGCACAGCAAGTGGCCGTGGATCACCTTCACCGCCACAGTGCGGCCCAAGGTCCGTTGCTCTGCACGGTAGACAGCACCCATGCCGCCCGCGCCCACCTTCTCCAACAGCACATAGGCATGTCCGAGAATGCGGCCGATCAGCGGGTCCGCGGGCGCAGCGTCGATTTGCTCGATGGGAAAGCCGCACTGCGGGCAGAAACGAAAGCTCGTCTCGCGCGCTCTTCCACATTGAGGGCAATTCCCGACCACGATCCTCGCCCCGTAACACGGCCACCGGAACTTGACAACACGAGCAGAGGGCGAATCGCCGGTCCGCCGACACGGGACCGTCAGGCGTTCGAACAAGCATGAGCGTGTGCTTTTCAGCCTTGCCACAGCGTAACCAACTCACCTCCCGCGACACCCTCCCCGCCCCTGCACCATGGACCGGACGCCTATCGCCTTCGCCGCGGCCGTGCTCGGCTCGAAGCCCCTCCAAACTGCCAGGTTTCCCCTTCCCCTGGCTCGTACCCAAAGGCCGCCATCACAGCCCGGGCGTCCACCCCGGGCTCTACACCCAGCCACTCCACCACCCGTTCCGGCAACTCGAACGCCCCCGTCCCGGACAGCCGCGTAAGCGCCCCCACCACTCGATCCACCACGTCGACCCGCACACCGCGGTCCCCCATGAGCGGGTACCCCATCGCCGTGTAGGCGGTCGGTTCCACGCTCCCATCCAGCGGACACCACGTCCCCGTCCCGTCGGGAAACGACCCGACCGGTCGCAGCGAAAGAAACACCCTACAGAGCAACACGCGTTGGCGAACCACCGACGGGACCAGCAAGGCGCGCGCGAAGACGAACCGGGATCCCACGACGATTCCCGCTTGTTTGAGGGTTCGACGGTCCGCCCCCGTGAGGTCTGCGACCTGCTCCCTGGCCTGCACCATGGCCACCGTCCCGAGACGACCGGAGAGCTGATGCACGAGTCCGCGGCCGGCGGGTGAAAGCGCCGCAAGGTCAGAGGACTGCAAGGGGGCAAGCACCCCGCCCACCCAGTCCCGCGCGAACGCGGAGAGCCTGCGCTGCAGCTGAAGCTTGGCGCCTGCTCCCACGCTCTCGTCCACCACCACGCGCGCTTCCGGGCGCAGCAACTCCGAGCCCGCCGACAAGCGCCCCACGCAGTGACCCGCATGCAGGATCTGCCCTTGCGAGTCGACGTCGAAGGCCTCGTGCTCGGCGTCCAAGATGGCGTCGACCCACGCGTCGGGGGTCGTTCCCGGGTGAGGCACGGGTCCGGTCCCCGCATGGAGCTTCCACCCCGCCAGCACACGGAAGGGGCTGTCCGGCAAGGGAGCGTCGCGCTCCGAAGCAAGGGGGTGGCGACGCGCGCGTGACCCCGTCGGCGCCCCTCCCCGGGACCGCCCCTGCGTGACGAATCGCTGAACCAGCCGGTCGTGAAGGGCATCGCTCAGGCGGTCCTCGATCTCCCGTGTGCGTTGCTGCCAGTGGGCGGCGTCCTGAACCCAGCGCCCGTGGTTCGCCACGTAGGTCCACGTTCGCACAAACGAGATGCGCATCATCAACGTCTCGATGTCCCCTTGCACGTCGTCGAGCCGGGCGACCTGCCGAGCCATCCAGTCCACGTCCACCACGGCTCGATGGCCCGCCAGTTGCTGATACAAGTCCGACAGGAAGCGCAAATGGCTCTCCAAAAGCAGCTGCCGGAAGTCGGGGATCTGACAGACGTCCCACAACAACCTCACTCGCTCGGGACTGCTCGCCAGCCGTCGAACCTCCGGACGGCCCGCTAGCTCCATCAGCGCCTCGTGGTCCTCCGCTTGGTCCACCTGGCGCAACGAGGCATGCCGCGGCCGCTGCCGCAGCGACGCGATCAACCCGTCGATGCTCGATGTGTCCAGGTCTTGATTCCGCCAGAACAGCCGCCGTACTTGGGGGAAAGCGTGATTCTCGAGCGCGAACACCGTCTCTGGGCTCAGGGCCGGCAGCGGTGCGAGCGTAGCGAACGCGCCGTCGTTCATGTACCTGCCCGCCCGCCCTGCGATCTGGGCCAACTCGGACGTTTCGAGCATGCGCTCCCGTTGGCCGTCGAACTTGCGAAGGCCTGCGAACGCGACGAGATCCACGTTCATGTTCAGGCCCATGCCGATCGCGTCCGTGGCGACCATGTGGCGGACCTCTCCGGCCTGGTACATGGCCACCTGGGCGTTGCGGGTGCGTGGGGAGAGCGCCCCGAGCACGACCGCTGCCCCGCCGTGGATCCGTTGGATACGGTCCGCGAGCTCGTAGACCTGCGCGGTCGAGAAAGCCACCACCGCGGAGCGCGCGGGCAGCGCTTTGATCGAGATGCGTCCCGCGCTCGCCAGGCGCGAGAGCCGCGGACGAACCTCCACGGTAGCGGTAGGCACAAGCTCCCGGATGCGGTCTCGCATGGTCTCGGCGCCCATCAGCCAGGTTTCCCGAACCCCGCGCGCGTGGAGCATCCGACCCGTGAACACGTGCCCCCGCTGCGGATGCTCTGCCAACTGGACCTCGTCGACCGCCACGAAGTCGACGTCGCGGTCGACCGGCATCGCCTCCGTGGTGCACACGAAGTACTTCGGCCGCGGGGGAACGCGTCGCTCTTCGCCGGTGATCAAAGCGACGCTGCGCTCGCCGACCTGCGCCGTCACCCGGTCGTACACCTCCCTGGCGAGCAGGCGGAGAGGCAGACCGATCATCCCGGTCGGGTGCTCGAGCATGCGCGCGACCGCATGGTGCGTCTTGCCCGTGTTCGTCGGTCCCAGGGCGGCAACGATCGAGTTGAGGCCGTCGTGAGCGAGGGGGGGCATGGCGCGTCTTCTCTCGTAGACGAGATCCGGCGGGAAGAGAACGCCTCAGGACCGTCGCCCGTTCGAACGGATGGACGACATTTCGGAGGTGCCTCGCCACAATCCGGCTCACCGGGAGCCCCGGTGCGTGTCATCATGCTTCGGTTGGCTTTTTCAAAATCGGAGTACGCGATGAGCAAGCTCGGGTTCGGTGCCGTGTCGGCGTGCGTGTTGGGCCTGGTGTTCTTCGGCTGTGGAGGGGATGACGGGAGCACAACCTCCAACGCGGGAGGGTCGGCGGGAAAGGGAGGCTCCGGCGGTTCTAGCGCGCAAGGCGGCTCGGGCGGCACGGTGGCGGGCCGGGACGACGACGAGGACGACTACACGACGCCGAGCGACTGCGACGACGAAGACCCGGACGTGAACCCCGGCGCGACGGAGGCGTGCAACGGCATCGACGACGACTGCGATGGAGAGATCGACGAGGGGTTTCTGACAACCTACTACCGAGACGCGGATGGGGACGGCTACGGCAGCGACGATCCGACGAAGCGCAAGGAAGCTTGCACGCCCCCGGACGGGTACGTGACGGTCGGCGGGGACTGCAACGACTCCGCGTGGGCCATCAACCCCGACCAGATCGAGATCTGGGGCAACGACGTCGACGAGGACTGCAACGGGGTCGCGGACAAGTGTTTTCCGGGCGAGGTCGGGTGCGACGGCAACGACGAGCGGGTGTGCGATTCGACGGGCACGTGGGGACCTGGGACATCGTGTGGGGCGCAAACCTGCCTGGCCTTGTTTGGTTGCGTCGAGTGCACGCCCGGGGAGGCATCGTGCAACGGCAATGCTGTGCACCGCTGCCTACCGGACGGGGCGGGCTGGGTCGACTACGAGTGCGACCCCTTGGTGGGCAGCACGTGTGACCAAGGGGCCTGCACGGGCCCGTGCGCGCCGGAGGTCCTCGGCCGAACGTACATCGGCTGCGACTACTACCCCACGGTCACGATCAACACGCAGATCGCCGAGCTGGGCGGGTTCGACTCCTTTCATTATGCCGTGGCGGTCTCGAACACCAGCACGAGCGACGCCCAGATCACCATCACCCAGGGCGCGGCCACCGTGTCCACCGCGACGGTTCCCGCGAGCTCGGTGCAGGTCATTCCCCTGCCCTGGACAGAGCTCCGCACGTCCGCGGCAACGATGCTCGTCGCGCAGGGAGCATACCGCCTCCGCTCCACCCAGCCCATCACGGTCTACCAATTCAACCCGCTCGAGTACATGGTGGGCGGGTACGGGTCCTACTCCAACGACGCCTCGCTGCTCGTGCCCGTGACCGCCTGGGGCTCGCGTTACATGATCGCGTCGCGCAACTCCTGGAGCTGGAACGGCTTCAACATCCCCGGCTTCTATTCCGTCGTCGCGTCCGAGGACGCCACCACCGTCAACCTCACGCCATCGGCCACGGGCGCGGAGATTCGGCCGGGCGCCGGCCTCGCCTCGGGACAGGGGACCGTGACCCTGAATCGCGGTGACGTGCTGCAGGTACTTTCGGGCGCTTCGACCGGCTCCGACCTGACGGGCACCGTGGTGGAATCGGACAAGCCGGTGCAGGTCCTCGGCGGCCATGCCTGCACGTTCATCCCGTCGAACGTGGGCTACTGCGATCACCTCGAGGAGTCGATGTTCCCGATCAACACGCTGGCCGACGAGTACATCGTGTCGCCCCCGTCGCTGCCCACGCTCGCGCAGCCCAAGGCGTTCTTCGTGCGGGTCATCGCGGCCGAGCCTGCCGTGAGCGTCGAGTTCGACCCTCCGGTCATCGCGCCGATCACCCTCGGCAACCTCGGCGACTACGTGGAGATCGACGCGGCCCAATCGTTCCACATCCAGGCGACGGGACGCATCCTCGTCTCGCAGTACATGAAGGGACAGGATGCGGGAGGCAACTCGGGGGATCCGGCGATGGCCCTCGCGGTGACGAGCAGCCAGTTCCGGGAGGACTACCTGTTTCACTCTCCGGTCAACTACGAGCACAACTACGTGAACATCATCGCCCCCAACGGGGCGCAGGTGACGCTCGACGGCGCCGCGGTGACCGGCTTCGAGCCCGTCGGTGCGACCGGGTACTCCAACGCACGGTTCAAGTTCCCGAACACGGGAGACGGGAACCACCGCGTCCTGGCGGACCAGCGGGTGGGTGTGACGGTATACGGATACGGACAGTACACCAGCTACTGGTATCCGGGCGGCCTGAACCTGACCGAGCTCAACTGACGATCGATGTCGGTCCCTTCCAAGCGGTGTGACGTGCTGCTGCCGGAGCTTTCCACCCCGGCAGCGCTCTTGGACCTCGAGAAGCTCGAGCGCAACCTCGGATGGATGGCAGCACGCGCGAAGCAGCTCGACGTGCGGTTGCGACCGCACATCAAGACCCACAAGAGCGTGCACGTTGGACGCTTGCAGACCCGTGGCCAGCACGGAGGGATCACGGTATCAACGTTCGCCGAGGCGTCTGCCTTCGCCGACGCTGGGTTCCGCGACATCACGTGGGCGCTGCCCATCCCGCTGTCCCGCGTGGCCGAGGTGGCATCGCTGTCGACGCGCGTGGATCGGCTCCACCTGCTCGTGGATCACCCCGACGCGGTCGAGGCACTGGAAGCGCACGGGCGCTCCTGTGGGGTCACGTTCGACGTGCTGCTGAAGATCGACTGTGGCAACCACAGGGCGGGCGTGGACCCTCGATCGGAGAACGCGGTGGAGCTGGGGCGTCGACTCGCCTCGTCGGTCCACCTGCGTTTTCGTGGCGTTCTAGCGCACGGCGGCCACGCCTACGCGTGCACGACACGAGACCAGCTCGAACGGGTCGCGCAGCAGGAAAGGGACGAGACCGTGGGCTTCGCCGAGCGGTTGCGCGCCGCGGGCGTGGAGGTGGAAACGGTGAGCGTTGGGTCCACACCAACGATGGCCGTAGCGAGGGCGTTGCCCGGCGTGACTGAAATCCGGCCTGGCAATTACGCGCTGTTCGACGTCTTCCAGGCCACCCTCGGGGTGTGCACGCTCGACGACGTGGCCCTGTCCGTTCTCGCGACGGTCGTGGGTGTCTATCCCGATCGGGACACGCTGGTGATTGACGCTGGGGGGCTTGCCTTGTCGCTGGATCCGGGGGCCATGCACATCGATCGGGATGGTGGGTTCGGACGGGTGAGCGTGCCGGGAGTGGCGAGCATGCTTCGTGTCCGGTCGCTCTCTCAGGAACACGGGGTGGTGGAAGGTCTGGGCCGTGCCGGGGCTGTGCGGGTGGGGGACCGGGTGCGCGTCCTGCCGAACCATGCGTGCATGACCGCCGCCATGTTCTCGGAATTCAACGTGATTCTCGACGGACGATGCATCGACCGCTGGCCCCTCGCGCGAGGGTGGAATCCGTGAAAATTGGCTCACGCCGTCGCCGCGCACGATCGGCAACCCGGCCCCTGAAACGCGAAATTTGCAGCGATGAAAGGCCATCCCTCCGGCTGCTTTCGACGTAACTTTCGGACACTTAGCGCGACACCTGGGCACCTGTCGAAAGAAAATGACACCCCAATGTCGATTTTCTGGCGTCCCCGTTCCCGGCGCGCTAAAGCCCCGCGGCTCTCGATGACTGACGCGTCGCAGCGATGCTTCCTGCGCCGAGAGCAGGTAACGCGGGCAAGCCGCCGCTGCCCGCCAAGTTGCACGTGGCCCCCTTCCACCCCTCTGCCGGAGGTTCTCAGATGCCTTCCCCCCAATCCAACAGGTGTCCGGGTTCCTGCAAGAAGACAATGCCCTCCCATCCCTTCGCCCAGCTGGTCGCCCTCGGGAAGCAACAAGGCTTCCTCACCTACGATGATGTCCACGCCTCGCTTCCGGACTCCATGATGTCCGCTGACCGCGTCAGCGACCTCATGACCGAGCTCGAGCGCGAGCACATCGAGGTCGTGCCGTCGCAAGCGCACGAGTCCACGCACCGTGCCTCCCTCGAGCCGAGTCGGATCGAGGAGAAGCGGTCCAACGAGCCGGCCGGTCTGCGCGACCCGGCTGACATGTACCTTCGCAAGCTCGGCGGCGCTCCGCTGCTGACCCGCGAGGGCGAGGTCGAGCTCGCCAAGCGCATCGAGGACGGAGAACGTCGCATGGTCGCTGCCATGCTTCGTAGCCACATCGCCATGCGCGAGATCGCTCGGCTCGGCGACCGCGTCGAGACGGGCAAGGTCCGCATCGCCGACGTGTTGCGTGACTGCGACGACGATGACGATGCAGAGAAGGGCCGCTTCGTTCGCGTCGCGAAGGAGATCGGTCTTCTTCACGAAGCCCGGATGCAGCTGCTCGAAGCGGCCCGCAAGGCGGACGCCAAGGGGGCAGCTGCCGGCAAACGACACGCGTCCGGCGCGGAGCGAAAGCTCGAAGCCGCCATTGCCCTGCTCCACGACGTTCGCCTCGACCGCAAACAACTCGACCGACTGGTGTCGAAGCTCAGCGGCCTGCAGCGTCGCATCGACGATGCCGAGAAGCTGCTCACGCGCTGTGAGCGGGACGCGGGCGTGCCCTGCGCGAGCATCGCGGATCTGATCCGACAGCAGAACACCGGCAAGTCCGTCGCCGAAGCGGGCGGCCCGAAGCACCTCGCCGCCGACGAGCTCGAAGAGCTCGAGGACACCGTGCGGACAGCCCTTGCCCAGGCACAAGGCGCCGAGGCAGAAGCGGGCGTCGACCGCGTGCAACTCCGCGACGTCCTCAGGGAGGTTCGCCGCGGCCAACGGCTCTCCGAGCGCGCCAAGGCCGAGCTCGTCGAAGCCAACCTGCGCTTGGTCGTCTCGATCGCGAAGAAGTACCCCGGGCGCGGACTCGACTTCCTCGACCGCATCCAGGAAGGCAACATCGGTCTGATGAAGGCCGTGGACAAGTTCGACCACCGACGCGGCTACAAGTTCTCCACCTACGCGACGTGGTGGATTCGCCAGGCAATCAACCGCGCCATCGCGGACCAGGCGCGAACCATCCGCCTGCCCGTCCACATGTTCGAGGCCATCAACAAGATCGCCCGCATCACCCGGCTCCACGTTCAGGAAACCGGCATCGAGCCCACCCCGGAGGAGATCGCCGAGAAGATGGACCTGCCCGTCGACAAGATCCGGAAGTACATGCGCACCGTGCAGGATCCAGTCTCCCTCGAGACCCCCGTGGGGGACGACGAGGACCGCCACCTGGTCGACTTCGTCGAGGACAAGCGCGCTGTGGGGCCCGAGGATGGCGTGATCAGCATCGACTTCAACACGACCACCCGGCAGATGCTGCAGACGCTGTCGCCGCGTGAGGAGAAGGTGCTGCGCCTTCGGTTCGGTATCGACGAGAAGTCCGACAACACGCTCGAAGAAGTCGGGCAGAGCTTCAACGTGACCCGCGAGCGCATCCGCCAGATCGAAGCGAAGGCGCTGCACAAGCTCCGTCATCCGAAGCGCGCCGAGCAGCTTCGTCACTTCCTCTGATTCGAGCTCCCCGACCTCTCCCGCCTCACTCCGCCGGCTGGCATGTCATGCCGAGCAGGTTCTCCACCACGGCCACGGGGACACACAGGCTTCCCCCTTGCTCGTTCACCGCACCGCACTCGTTGGTTTGCTGGCAACATCCGTACACGGTCATGGTCACGCCGACGTTGCTCTTTTCGCACAGCCAATCGGTGCAGATCTCCACGCCGCAGACGATTCCTCCTTCGGGAGCCGCGTCCGTAGGGGAGCCTCCGGTGCCCGCGTAGCCGCCCGTGCCTCCCGTGACGCCGGAATCCCCTGCCCCGCCTCCGGTCCCGCCGGTCGCTCCCGCCTCGCCAGCGCTCCCTGCCTCCCCCGATGCGCCAGAATCCCCTGCCCCGCCGGAGGTTCCCCCGCCTCCCGCCTGACCGGCCGCCCCGCCGGAACCCGACAACCCGCCATCGGGATTGTCAACCTGGGCCTCCGGCTCGTCGGCTTGCGCGCAAGAGGTCAGCCCGGCGCCCACGACAACCGCCCAAGCAAGGAAAGGAACAAGACGCACGACACGCAGCATGATCGAATCTTAGAAGCCGGAGCGCTTCTCAGCAAGGCTCGGCAGCACCCCACGCCCGCAACAATTCGCGCAACCCCGATCGGAACGTCACGCCTTGCGCATGGCACCGCAGTACGGGCAGAACCTCGCCCCCACCGGGACTTGCTCCCCACATGCCCCACACTGGGCTGGCTTCGTCAGGTCGATCGGCTTCTGCGGATGATCCGGCCGCAAGGGCGCCACGAAATCCTCCACGGCTTGCCTCACCTCGTCGTCGTATTCGTCGCTGGGTAGGATCTGGACTTCTCCCGTCGGTTGGATGTCCGCGTCGCTCTCGATGCCGATGAGCAGGATCTCGGGCGCCGAGGGCATGGGGCCACGCGTGGCCGGCAGGACCGGGTCTGCCTTCGCAAGCTCTTCGATCCTTGGACAATCGATGACGAGCGCGGTGAGGTTGTCCGCCCCCCCCGCCTTCTTCCCGATCTCCACGAGCTGGCGGGCCACCGCCTCGGGCCCTTCGGGAGAGCGCAACGCCCCCTGCAAGGCTTCCACCGGCACGTCCCGATACAGGCCGTCCGAACAGAGCAGATAGCGATCACCCGCCGCCAAGTCGTACGCCCGCAGCTCCACCCGCACCCGGTCCCCCATCCCGATGGCCCGCGTCACCACGCTGCGCGGCAAGCGCGTCAGCACCTGGTCATCCACATCCGGACGAAGCTCCATGACGTCGTTGAGCATCGTGTGGTCGTGGGTGAGGGCCTCCATGTGCCCCCCTCGAAGACGGTAGCAACGGCTGTCCCCCACGTGGGCAAGGTACAGACGGTTCCAGGCCGGACGAAGGTACGCGACCACGACCGTGGACCCCATGCCCTTGCGCTCCTTCGAGGCCCGAGCGATCTCCATGACGTCCGAGTTCGCCTTCTGCACGGCCGCAGCCAGCCGTCGAGCCTGGGTCATCAGTCCGAAGCGGTCCAGCTCGGGACGGGTCTTCGCGACGGGCTCGGTGGCCTCGAAGAAGTTCTCGATCGACTTCACAGCCAGCTTGCTGGCGATGTCGCCCGCGTTGTGCCCCCCCGCCCCATCGGCCACGACGTACAAGTGCAAGTCCTTGCGAACGAGCAGCGCGTCTTCGTTGTGCTTTCGCACCTTGCCTGTGTCGGTCACACCGCCAGCGTCGATGGCTTTCGAATGAGACGACCGGGAGTCAACTGGCATGCGCCGAGTATAGGTGGAACGAGCAGGCGTCCAACGCAAAAATGGAGGACACAGCGGGTCATGGCCCGATCGCCGAGAACGGTCAGCGCCCCAGCCGAAAGCGTGTGTACCCGACGATCTTCTCGGCCAGCCTCGTCACGGTTGAAATGACGCGGTGCCTACGGCCCAGGTCGACGCGACGCAGCTCCGCTCGCGGTCGCCCGTCGACGATGTCCACCACGGCATAGCCTCCCGTGCACAGGGCCCCCGGGTTGACGGCGAGGGCCTTTCCCACGCGCTCGATCCCCTTGGCTTCGTGGATGTGTCCGCAGAGGCAGAGGGCCACGTCGTGCTGCTCGAGAAAGGCGCGAACGGACGCGGACCCGACGTTCTTGCCAGCGAACATGCGATCCAGCGAGGTATCCCTCGGGGGACAGTGCGAAACGAGGACCTTGATGGGCGCGTCTTGCACGGGTGCGAACGCGACGGCCAGGGTCCTTGCGAGTTGCGATTCCGAGTACTCGATGGGCGTGCCCATGGGCGTGATGTTCGAGCCACCGCAACCGAAGAGCCCCAACGAACCCATGACTTCCCCTCGCCCGTGCAAGCTCATCTTTCGCGCCTCGAGCAGGGGAAGCACCGGTGGCAAGTCCACGTTCCCATGCACGGCGCGCACGGCAGGGTACGCAGCCACCAGCCGGTCGAGGATCGGCCCAGCATGAAGGTCCGTCCCGAAGCTGGTGATGTCTCCGCCGACGAGAACCAGATCCACCTCTCGCTCCCGCTCGACGACAGCGTCGACGTAGCGTTCCGCCCCGTGCAGGTCGGTCATGAACAGGATTCGTGTCACGATCGTGCCCTTCCAGCCCGTTTCACGGACTGCGCATGGCCGTCGACGGGCTTCGAGCCCCGCGCGCACTGAGGCGAGGGGCGACGCACGCGAGACTCGGTCACGTCCCTTCCCCGGTCAGGTGCGGCACACCGCGCAGAGCGCGGTCGTGGAAGAGAAGCATCTCGTAGACGCCCGGTCCTCGGTTGAAGTCGTACGAGTGGTCGCCCGGAACCACGTCGAGCGTGTGGCGCACGCCAACGTCGTTCATGGCCTGGGAGATGGCCCGCGTCGAGGCAAGGTAGTAGTCGCCCTCGCTGGTGAGCAACCGCAGGGCCATTCGGGGGTTCTTCTCACGAGCCTTCTGTGCTTGCACGGCGAGCCGGGGCGCATCTTCGACGTCGAACGCTGGCTGCAGCGCGCCCAACGCTCCGAACGCTTCCGGTCGGGCCAGCCCCACGAGCAGGGCGGCGCGCCCACCGAGGCTGACCCCGTCGACGGCCGTGGTCTCCGCGGTCCCGATCGCGGGAGTCTCCTCGTAGACCCGTGGAAGTACGTCATCCACCAGGAAGTCGGCCAGCCGCCTTGCTTCGGTGAATGCCGCCTTGCCCTTGAGAACCTTGTGCGGAGTGTAGGGGCATACCACGATCAGCCCCTGGTAGGGTCGGGCCGCGAGGGCGCGGTTGAACAGGTCGAGCCGTGCGTCCGAGAACCGGTTGCGAAAGTCCACTTCGGTGAGAGGTGGCGTGCTCAAGCGCCGGAGCGCCTTCGGAAGCCAGTAGTCGTCGACCCAGCCGCGGGCCCCTTTGGCAGGCCCTTTCAGCGCCTCACCCTGGCCGTGCATGGTCACCAGCACCGGGAGCTTGCGCGAGGGCCCGGCCTCGCGGGGCACGACCACGACAACACGCATGTCCCCCACCGGACTCTCGTCGAATCTCCAGGTGAGCTCACGGACCTCGCCCGAAGTTCTGAGCACCGCGTCGGCCTTCCGATCGGCCCCGCCCCCGTTCAAGGGTGTTGCGACGGAGCCGGGGGCAGCAGGGGCGACGGGCGAGACCGCCGCACCAGCCGACGGGCGAGCGCTGCCTACCGACGCCGACGCGTGTGTGCGGGCCCCCGGTGGCGGCTGGGGTTCACAACCCACCATCCCGAGACCGATGGCGATGACCCAAACGAACGTCCTCACGGGTGCAGCGCTACCACGAAACGAGTGTACGTCACAGGGCTTGCCGACACTATCGAGTCTGCCTTACAAGACGGGCCACCGCTTCGGGAGCTTTCATGACTCAGTTGCAGCAAGAGATCGCGCGCGCACTGCACGTGCAACCCGCCATCGACCCCGAGACGACCCTGCGGGAGATCGTGTCTTTCCTCAGCTCGTACCTCTTTTCGTCGGGGGCGAAGGGCTACGTGCTCGGGATCAGTGGTGGACAGGATTCGTCGCTATGCGGAAAGCTGGCGCAGCTTGCGGTGTCCCAAGCGCGCGCCGAATCGGGCAAGCAACTCACCTTCTGGGCCGTACGGCTGCCCCATGGGCGACAGAAGGACGAGGACGACGCGAAGTTGGCGCTCGCGTTCATCGAGCCCGATCGCACGGTGACGGTGGACATCCAGCCGGCGGTGGCGGCGTCGGCGCAGGCCATCGAGCGCGGGACCGGAGAGCCGCTGAGCGACTATCACCGGGGCAACATCAAGGCGCGGGAGCGCATGGTGGTGCAATACGCGCTGGCGGGCGCCCACGGGCTGCTGGTGCTCGGCACCGACCACGCAGCGGAAGCGGTCACGGGGTTCTTCACGAAGCACGGCGACGGCGCGTGCGATCTGGCGCCTTTGACGGGGCTGACGAAGCGGCAAGGCAAGCTCCTGCTGCAAGCGTTGCATGCACCCGCAAGACTCTACGAGAAGACGCCCACGGCAGACCTGGAGGACTTGAAGCCGCTCGTCCCGGACGAAACGGCTTTGGGGCTCACCTACGAGCAGATCGACGACTATCTCGAAGGCAGGTTTGTGGAGCAAGCGGCTGTGAGGAGGCTGGAGGGGTTGTACCTGACAACCCAGCACAAGCGGTCGCTGCCTGTGACGCGATTCGGGTGAGGTCGTTTCGTAGGGGTTCCTGGATTCACCAGGGGCTCGAGGTATCGAGGTCTTTGATCCGGTCCCGGGCGTTCTTCGGGTCTTCTTTGGGCGGGGGCGGCTTGGTCGGTGGCGGGGGCGGCGGCTCATGGGCAGTCGGCGACGGCGGCTCCTCAGGCGGGCGCCGGACGGCACCACCGCCCGCACGGATGGCGTCTAGCTCGATGACGAACTCCGCGTCGCGCGCGGCCGTGACCTCGACGGTTCGCGACGTGAAGCCGGGAGCTTCCACGCGGACCATGTAGGCCTTGCCGTCCTGAACCACCTGGGTCGACACGGGGTTGCCCTTCAGCAGGGCACCGTCGAGGGCGATCGTGGCGTTTTTCGGGATGGCCTTGATCAGGAACGTGCAGCTCGACGCGGGCTGGGCGGTGGGAGGCTGCGCAGCCGAGAGGACGGGTTCAGGGGTTGTCACGGGCGTGGCGACCGCAGAAGCCACCTCAGTCGTGGCAACCACAACCTTCGGAGGCGTCCGAAGGACGATCCAGCCAACCCCGGCAACGACCACGAGGCCGAGCGCCACGATGGCAATGGCCGCACCGCGACGCTTCTGTTCGGGCGCGGGGGCCCTACCTTCGAGCGCCCCGGAGTCGGTGTTCACGGAGCGAATGGACCCTTGCGAGTCGTCGACGGAGGGGCTGGAGAACGTTCTGTTTCTGCTCCTGTGGTGCCCGGACTCGCTGAAGGACCGGAGCTCGGTTTCGAGGGTTCGCCCAAGCGTCTCGCGCTCGTCCTCGAAGAGCCCCGCCACGAAGGCGCCCACGTCGCGCGTCGAAGCCGGCGGCCTCGCGTCGAGTGCCGCTTCGATCGCGTTATGCATCTCGAGAGCGGTTTGGAAGCGTTTGTCCGGGTCGACCTCCATGGCCTTCGTGCAGATCGCCTCCAGGTCCGGGTCGACGCTCTCACACACCGCGCTCGGCTTCGGGACGTCTCCGTTGAGCACGGTAAGAAGGATTTGTCCCTGGGGCTTGCCCTTCCACCACTGCTGTCCGGTCAACAGCTGCCAGAGCACGACGCCCGTGGAGTAGATGTCCGCACGATGATCGATCGATTCGCCGGACACTTGCTCCGGTGCCATGTAGGCAGCCTTGCCCTTCATGATCCCAGCGCGCGTCTCGGACGACGTGGTCGCGGCCTTCGCGATGCCGAAGTCCAGCACCTTGATCTGCCCGTCATAGGTCACGAAGATGTTCTGCGGGGACACGTCGCGATGAACCAAGCGAAGCGCGGTGCCATCGAAGTCCTTGAGCGTGTGGGCGTAGTGAAGTCCTTGGAGGGACTCGGCGAGCACGCGCAACGCCATGTGCATGGGCATCGAGGAGTTGTCGCGACGACACCTTCGCATCACCGCGTTGAGCGGCTGTCCGTCGAGGTGTTCCATGACGAGGATGGGGCGTCCGGCTTCCTCACCGACCTCGAGGGTGTGGACGACGTTCGGGTGATTGAGTCTGCCGGCGAGGCGAGCTTCGTTGACGAACATGGCCCTGGCATCAGGGTCCTCGGCGACTTCGGCGCGGATGACCTTGAGGACGACGAGCTTGTTGAAGCCGCTGAGGCCTTGGGCTACGGCAAGGTAGACATCGGCCATGCCACCTCGACCGACCTCACCCAGGATGCGGTACTTGCCGAGCTGCAGGTTGCCGAGGTCGAGATCTTGGCGAACCGGACGAAGTCCCGATTCCGGCTTGGGGTCATCGATCGAGTCAGGATGAGAGGCCATGACGTCTTCGTTTCGAACGTTGCACGACACAAGCGCGGGCGCGGAGCCGTGAGATCAGAGAGATCCTTCTTGGCTAGCACACGGGGAGTGTGCGAACAACGGTGGCCGGTGTGGAAGCGCAGTACAATTCGCCCGCGGACGGAAGCATCCCAAGAACCGCCACCAGCGATTCGTCACCCCAACGATGGTGTGTTCGGGCAACAAGTGGTTGGATTCTGTGATCCGGAGTCATCATGAACGGTGTTCGCATCAACGACCGAGCGTACCAAACGGACAATCTTGGCTTTCTTGTTCGTGCGCAGGATTGGACCGAGGACTTCGCGGAGGCGACCGCCGCGCAAGTAGGCCTTGTCGAGGGCCTGACGGACCGCCACTGGATGGTGATCCACTACTTGCGAGGTCGATTCGAGAAGACCGGCCGTTGTCCGTTGCTCTACTTCGCGTGCTCGGACAATGGCCTCTCCGTGGCGGAGCTGCAGTCGTTGTTCCCTACGGGGTACTTGCGTGGTGCGTGCCGCCTCGCGGGCATCACGTACCGGGAAGGGTACCTCTCCAACCCTTGTCGAGCCGCGGATGAGGATGACTGCCCGGTGGAGCGCGCAGAAAAGGTGTACCGCGTCGACGTGCGCGGTTTTCTCGTGGACCCCGGCGAATGGGACAGCGCCTTCGCGAGGCATCGCGCGGAGGAGATGGGGTTGCCGGACGGGCTGAAGCAGGAGCACTGGAGGGTGCTCGCTCACTTGCGTGCCACCCAGGCGGAGACGGGCGAGGTTCCCACGGTCTACGCGCTGTGCGAGAGCTTGAGCTTGACAATCGAGGACCTCGCACGGCTGTTCCCCACCGGCTACCACCGGGGCGCAGTGAAGCTGGCGGGATTGCGCGTGCGCTGACGCGCTCCCCAATTTCCGGCGAAATCGAACGCCCACAAACTGGCGCTTCGCGTCGGTCCGATGCAAGTTCCCCCCCATGCTCTCGCGAAGTACCGCATGGGTCCTCGGATGGATCGCAGCCACCACGGTAGCCTGTGACCGTGGCACGGACACCCCTGCCCCCGAACCTGCCTCCGTCGAATCGACACCGGCCTCTGCGCCCCTCGCTTCTGCCCAACCCGTCCCCCCGGAACCGCCCAAGCGGCCTCCCATGAACGTCATCCTCTTGGTCGTCGACGCGATGCGCTACGACATGCCCTGGGACGGGTACGACCGCCCCATCGCCCCCAACCTCACCAAGCTCCACGCCAAGTCCGTGGCTTACGAACGCGGCTACGCGATCTCGTCGTTCACCTCCAAGAGCATCGGTGGACTGCTGTCGGGCCGCTACCCCTCGTCGCTCGCGCGAACCTCACCGTTCTTCACGGCCTACAAGGCCGAGAACGAGTTCATGGCGGAAGTCCTTCAGAAGAAGGGCATCCGCACGCTAGGCGCCCACGCTCACATGTACCTAAAGTCCGTGGCCGGCTTCCACCAGGGCTTCGACGTGTGGGAAATGGTTCCGGACATTCAATGGGACTACAACAAGGACCCCTTCATCACCTCGCCCGACCACACGAAGGTAATCAACCAGATCCATGCGGCGCCGGAGAACACCTCAGGACAGTTCTTCGCCTACTACCACTACATGGACCCGCACGACATCTACAACACGCACGAGGGCGCGCCGGACTTCGGCAAGAAGGCTCGCGACCGCTACGACCAGGAGGTCTGGTTCACCGACCAACACATCCAGAAGATGCTGGACTACGTCGATCAGCAAGCGTGGGGACAGCGCACGGCCATCATCGTGACGGGGGACCATGGCGAAGCGTTCGGCGAGCGCAACTTCTGGAAGCACGCCTTCGAGCTGTACGAAGTGCTGGTGCGTGTGCCCTTGTTCATCTACGTGCCCGGGTTGGAGCCGCGGAAGGTGGCGCGGTGGCGGAGTCATGTCGACCTCGTGCCGACCATCTACGATCTGATGGGCGTTCCGATCCCGGAAGGCCTCCCGGGTACGAGCTTGCTGTCCGAGCTCCAAGGGGAGGACGTTCCCCCGCGCCCGATCTTCTCGGACCTGCCTGCCGACACCTACAACGTTCGCAAGCGCGTGATGATCGACGAAGAGGGCTACAAGCTCTCGGCCACCGGGGCGGACCGAATCTTCGAGCTGTTCAACGTCAAGGCGGACCCGCATGAGAGCAAGAACCTCATCGACGTGGACAAGGAGCGGGCGGCCGCGATGATCGAGCGCTACAAGAAGCTGTCGGCGGAGATCCCGTTCACCGAGGCGGTGGGGGGACCCGTGAAGAAGTTCTAACAGGGATTCAGAACGTAGCGCCCTTGCACTGGATGAACGTCAGGGAGTTCGCGCGCGGCTCGCCGACGAAGCGGATCATCCGACGACAGCTCCCGAGGACCTCGACCGCTGCGTTCTCCTGGACGGTCGGGTCGACGTAGCACCACCCTTCGTCGGCGGGTGACGTGTCCGCCTCCTCGATGCACGCCTGCAGGGCGCCCGAGTCGGCGTCCGCCTGGCGCACCTCGCACAAGCAGTTCATGGAGTTCTCCTTGAACAGCTCCTGGGAGCTGACGGCGGCCCAGGTGGCGGGGGACGGGGCGCGGCGGATACCCTCGCAAGGCTCACAGGCCACCTGGCCGGAAGCGTCGGCGGTGCCCCTCGTGGCCTCGAGCACCACGCACGGGACGTTCCCCTCGGCGTCCGGCTCGAGCTGTTCGTCCCAACAGGTTCCCGACAGGGCCTGAGCGAGACGGTCCACGATCGCCGAGACCGCCGGTCGATAGCCGTAGTCCGAGCGGTTGGATTCCATGGTGGCGGGACAGATGCTCGCGGCGATCCCCTGGGATCCGATGCCCTTGAGCACGGACAGCTGGCGCAACCCCGGATAGGCCTTGGCGCGCCGCTGGGTACGCGAGTAATTGCCCTGTTCGTCCTGGCACAGCGGGTTGTTCCGCCCCTCGGGGTTGCTGCAATCGCACTTCCAGTCGCCCGGCGTGCACTCGATGACGTCGGGCAGGTCGAAGACGCAGGCGAACTGCAGCTGCGCGTCGAGCTCGGCGTTCCACTCGTGCCCGTTGATCGGGTTGGCGTTCGGGTCACGCGTGTTCGTGCCAGCCAGCAGAGCGCCCAAGGCAGGGTTGGTTCCCTCGCGGGGGTTCACCGACTCTCGCATCAACGGGTCCAGAGGGCTCGACGCGCCAACCCGCGCATGGTCCTCGCGCGTCGGGCCAAGGATGACGTCCCACAGCGTCGTCGTTGCACTGACGCCCCCCGGAACCGAATGTCCCTCTTCCTCCAGCGCCGACGCCGTCTTTCCGAACTGCTCCGCAGGGCGGTACCCCTTCGCAAGGTCCATGGGCTCCTTCGCGATGTCTTGCCACGGCACACCGACGATGCCGCCGAGGAACACGAAGTCCTTCGGGCGAAGCGGTGTCTTACAGGTCTGTCCCGTCGGGTCCGAAGGGTCCGGTTCCGGACAGAAGATCGGGTTCAGCTTCCCGTCGATGTGCGTCTCGGTCAGCGCCTGCACGTATCGGCTCACCGGGTGCAGAAGGTCCATCCCGAAGCGTCGCTTCTGGTCCCAGCATCGAAGGTTGTTGTTGTAGTCCGCGTCCGGTTTCTGCGCCGGTTCGTTGCACTCAGGGTACTTGCTCTTGTCGAGGCTCGTGTCGGCGCAGGCTCGGCAATCAGGGCTGTCCGGATCGGTGGCGCACGCCGCAGTGCCCCTGCCGAGGTTGCTGCCGTCGGCGCTGGCGAACCACCCCTGCCCGTGAGGATTGATCGAGCAGTCGTTCTCGTCCGAAAGGAGAATGATCGCGAGCAGCGAATCCGGCCGGAGGAACGCCTTTCGCTGGGCCAGGATATCCGTATCCGGATCTCCGGGCCGTCGGCAGAGATTCTTGTCGTCGCCCTCGAAGCACGGGACTGGGATCCAAGTCGAGGGAGGCGCGGGATCGACGAGGAATCGGTACCACGACTCGAGACTGGACTCGTAGCCACAGCCGGACTCTCCCACACCGCGCACGAGGTCGGCGAACAGGTTCGTGCTTCCCTGCGGGTCCTGCGGGTTCCACTGGATGAACCTGCGCCCGTCGATGTCCGCGCCCAAGCCACTCTCGCCGGGCTTGCGCGTCAGCAACCCGACGTCCGGGTTCTTCGTGCACGTGTCGGATCCAGGCATCTCCAGCGACGAACTGAGCACGCCGATGCGGATGTCCTCCACGGGCTTGAACTCTCGGAAGTACCCTGCGGGACAGGTGGCGACGGTGTTGCCCGGGATCTTTTCCCCGGTCTCGAACTGGATGCAGTCGGGCTGGGTGAGGCGGCTGAGGAGGTCCGGGACGGCTTCGGCAAGGATCTTCTGCTTGTCGGCCATCGACGACGAGCTGTCGATCATGAAGAGCAGATCGATTTTGTCGATGCGGTTGTTGGGAAGGACCTTCACGGACTGTCGCGAGGTGACGGGCTGCTGGGGGGCGAGGGGGCGGTCGAGACAGCCGGATGCGGCTGCGGTGACGCTTGCAGAAATTCCCAAGGCCAGCAGGGTCGAGCGAGCAAGCGAAGTCCTGGAGTGATGGATCGACATGGCAGTCTCCTCCCGTCAAGGCGGCAGTCGCCGGAAGTTGTTCTGGCCACCGGCGGACGGGGCGGAAGGCGTGACCACGCGCGGTCATGGCCTCGAAGCCGTCGTCCGGGGGCTATTCGTGCGTTCTTGGGTACTGGGTGTACGGCCGCGCCGAGACCGGCTCAGCGGGCGTCAACTTTTTTTGGAGTCTGGAGTCACGGAGGCGGGGAACCGTCCGTGGTGACGCTGGAGGCGACCGGGGGGGGCGGCAACGGGTGAGTCACGAGCCAGTCGAGGGCTTCGCCCATGACACGTTCGGCGTCGTGGCCCATTTCGCCGTGCGTGGCGCCTGGCAGAACCAGGAACGTTGTGGGGATGGACTTGGAGGCGAGGTCGCGCATGCCGGCTTTCATGAGGTCGTGACGGTCCCGCTCGCCTGCCATCATGACGACGGCGCGTGCCTTGCGCAGGCGATACAATGCGGGCGCGCGGGGATTGGCGATGAGGATGGCGCGTGCGTAACGCTCGGGGTTACGCATGACGAGAAGCTCCGCGAAGGTCCCGCCGGACGAGTAGCCGATGAGGATGAGGTCGCGCAGATCGGAGGTGTCGCCCAAGGCGCGGAAGGCCGCTTCGATCCGAGCGTCGACGCGGGCGGGAGGGCTGGACCAATCGCGGAACCCTGGCCCGCACGACATGTTGCCCTGGATGGCGACGAGGGTGCCCACGCGAGCCGCGGCATGCCGGAACGAGAGGGCGTAGGCGAAGGGATTCCCGCACAGCCCGTGCAGAAACGCGATCCGCACTCCGTCGGGCTTGCCGCGCACCACGAAGGCGGGGAGGTCGTCGGGGACGGCCAGCTCTTCGACCTGCACTTCCTTCGGGGCGGCGGCGGGTTTGGGAATGGCCGAAGAGGCCGTGGGGGGCGGGGATAGGGAGACGGACGCAATGGGGTCAGGGGGGCGAGCCGGCGCGGGGGCTTCGCTGCAGCGGCATGCGGGAAGGAGAGTCGAGGTGACGACAAGGAGCTTGGTCGCGGAGGGCAAGCGGATCATGGGGAATCGCGGGGGACGATACGCTGGAGGTGGGGCGGGGGCGAGGCAAAGTATCGTGACCGGAACGCCCTGTTGCCCATCGATGCTCGTCGCTCGTCCTCGAGGACCGATCCCACGCGATGTACAGCCATGCGTCCCGGGTGGTCTGTTCGCGGAACCGACCTCATGCTACGCCCGCATCGGTGACCACGAGCACGCCCCATGATGCGCTGATCCGAGGCATCTTCTCCTCGCCCGAGAACGCTTCGGGCCAACTGCGCGCCGTGCTTCCACCCAGGCTCGCCGAGCGAATCGACTGGGACAGCTTGCACCTCGAGTCGGGCCACTTCGTGGAGCAGGACCTCACGGCCCAGTACTCCGACCTTTTGTACAGCGCGACCCTCGAGGGCCATCCCGTCTTGCTCTACCTGCTCTACGAGCACCAGAGTTCCGGCGACGGCATGATGCCGCTGCGCTCGCTTCGCTACATGGTGGCGATTTGGACGCGATGGCTCGAGGACAACAAGGGCGCCAAGGCGATCCCCGCCATTGTCCCGGTCGTGCTGTCCAACGCACCGGACGGCTGGCGATGGCCGGTGTCGATGGGCGAGCTGTTTGCGATTCCCGACGACCTTCGCTCTGAGCTGCAGCCCTACCTTCCCGAGTTCCGCTTCGTGCTCGACGACCTGATGGGGCGCACGGATGCGGAGCTCATGGCTCGAACCGCGACGGCGCTCGGCATCCTCGGCATGCTGGCGCTTCGCCATGGTCGCGACGACGAAGGGCTCGCGCCTCGCCTGCTCGAATGGGCCAAGTTGGTTTCCGCGGTCTTTTCTGCCGAAAACGGGCGCGAAGCGCTGGGCAAGGTGGTTCGGTACGCCCTGCTTGCGAATCAACGCACCACGATCCAAGATCTCGAGAGTGTTCTGGTGCCGATCCTCGGCGAAGCGGCACGTGAGGTTGTCATGACGGAAGGCGAACGACTCATCCAGCAAGGCGAGCTCCGAGGTCTTGAAAAAGGCGAGGCCAAAGGCCGGGCCGAAGGCAGGGCCGAAGGCAGGGCCGCATCGGTTCTTACCGTGCTCGCCGCGCGGGGCATGACGGTTTCTGACGACCAGCGCAGGCGCATAAGATCCTGCTCCGACATTCCCACCTTGGACCGATGGATCGTACGGGCCGCAACCGCGCCGACGATTGACGAAGTCCTCGCGAACGACTGAACCTCGCCGGGTGACCATCCCCCTTCCCCGCCACTGGCCCGAGCACGTCAACTCCAGCCTGCTGCAATTCATCACCCTGGCCCACTTCGCCATCGTGCAGGTGCGAAGCTGGTGCGTCAACAGCCCCATCGCCCGCGTGCGGCTCGCCGGAGACTGCGAACGACTGACCGCGGAGGTCGCGATGCTGCGCGAAGAGCTCCGCATCAAGGACGCCCGCATGGCGCGAATCGCGCCCAGCCACCGTCCCCACTTCCCTCCCGTGGAACGACTCGCGATCTTGCAGCTCATGACCGCCCGCGGTTGGTCCGCCTGCCAAGCCGCTACTTCCTCTGGTACGACACATGTCGTCCTCATCAGAGCCTCGGCGGCGCGACCCCGGCTGAGGTCTGGGACAACATCGTTCCGGCGAACGAGGGGGGGCGGCTGGAACCTCGGGCTCGATACCCCGATTCCGCTCCCTGCGCGGCTCCCCGCGTACCCGTTGCACGTCGATGCTCGTGGCTCGACCTCGAGGTCCGCTGTCTCGAAGACGACCCAAACCTGCCGGTCGTCGAGATCCGCGACGCTGCATGAGGGTGGCGATATCCGACGCCAAGGGAGACGTGTGTCCGCTTCGCGACGCAAGGTGCAGCAATGCGTCTGGGGTGGACGCGAGTTGTGCGGATCGGCCTGCTCATGGTGCGGGACTTGGGCGACCTGACCACGAGGCGAGGGCATTGCTCTGCTCGTTTGCTCACGTCCAAGGTCGGTGGACCAGTACACACGATCCGCGCCGCTCGGCGCGGCGCGACTCCCCTCACCCCGGCTCGAGAACGACAGCCGTACCGTAAGCCAGCAACTCGGCCGCGCCGCCCATGATCATGCTCGTGGAAAATCGCATGGCAATGATGGCGTTGCCGCCCATGTCCCTGGCCTGCTCCGCCATGCGGTCGATGGCTTGCTCGCGGCTCTCTCCGAGCAGCTTGGTGTATTCGCGAATTTCCCCGCCGACCATGTTTCGAAGGCCCGCCATGATGTCCACGCCCACGTGCCGCGCGCGAACGGAGTTTCCCCGCGCCAGCCCGATCACGCGCACGAGCCGCATGCCGGGCACGACCTCCGACGTCGTGATCAACATCTGCCGTTCAAACCCGGTGACCGCTCCCGTAGCCGACTTGATGATGGCTCCTGTCATTGGTCGATCTCCTCGTAAGGGTCCTTGCCGGCCGCCCGCAGCCGCAGAACGTACAGCAGCAACCCCAGTCCGCCCAGGGACACAAGACCGGTTCCCACCTTCACGATCATCGGCACCTGCGCGTCGATGTACAGCGAGTAGGCTGCGAACCCGCCCAGCAACACCACACCCAGCAGCAGGGCGACGAAACAGGCCTGGATCCACAGCTTGGCAGGCACACTCGGGCGTGGAGGTTCGATCGCCGCGTCGAGCATGATTCGGGCTGTCATGGCGTCGGTGGTCTCCTTGATTCTTTGGAAGTCCTGCAGCTCGGCAGCGCACGCCGGGCAGGTGAGCAGGTGGGCGTCGAGCTCTGCCCGTTCCTCGGTCGTCAACACTCGATCGACGGCCTTCACCAGGAGGTGCTCGTAGTGCTCGTGATTCATCGCACACCTCCGTCGCGGGTCGCGTCGTTGCGGAATCTCGCGTCGCGCAGCAGTTTCTCGCGAAGCTTCTGACGCGCGCGGTACAGCCGGCTCATGACCGTACCCAGGGGGCAATCGAGGATGGCCGCCATCTCCTCGTAGGTCGCGTCCTGGAAGTGCCGGAGCTCGATGACCTCCCGCAAATCCTCGGGCAAGGAGCGGATCGCCTCGGAGACGGCGCGTTCGCGCTCTCCCTGCACGAGCATCGACTCGGCGGAACAGTCGACGCTACCGCCCGCCTCGGCATCGGCAATCCGTCGGCGCTCGCGCAACCGGTCGATGCAGTGGTTCCGGAGGATGCCGTAGAACCACGGGTAGAAGGGTTGCCCCGGGTCGTAGCGGTCCGCCGCCCCGAGGGCCCGCGCGGCGGCTTCTTGACACGCCTCGCGGGACTCGTCCGACGTGCCCAGCCAGCGGAACGCAGCCACATACCCTCGCTGGGTAGCCGTGGCCAGCTCGGCGCGGAACCCGTCGAGGGGCCCACCGGCGAGCGCCGCCATCAAGAGAGCCGCTAGCATGGCCCCCTCCGTGGTTTTGGGGCCCGTCGCTTCGGATGCCGGTCATTGCCACGCATGAACACCTCCTCGGGTCGCTGCCCTTGCCGATCTCTCGCACCCATTACGAGGGGCGAGGCGCGGTATTCGTAAAATCGACCCGGCCGGGACTTCCCGGCTCCACGCGCTCGAGGGTACCAAAGGCCAGGCCTGTCGTTGTATCCTGGCGCCATGCAAGTCGCCAGCGCAGCTGCCACGGACGTCGGACGGGAGCGAGACCACAACGAGGATTCCCACCTCGTGGTCCCCGAGCATGGGCTGTTCGTGATGTGTGACGGGATGGGCGGCCACGCCGCCGGGGAAGTGGCCTCCAAGCTCGCCGTGGACACGATCCACGCCGTGGTGGACGACTACATTTCGGACCTCGACACGCCGGAGACACCGGAGGCCAGGGCGCGGGCCCTCGAGGGCTTGATCCGGTCGGCGGTGGAAGACGCGAACCGGGCCGTGCACGCCTTGAGCCGCGGCGAGAAGACGTTCGGTGCGGGCACGACCTGCACCGCCTTGCTGGTTCGAGAGGGCAAGGCGGCGCTCGCCCACGTGGGGGACAGCCGGGCCTACCTGGCGCGGCACGGGCAGTTGCACCAGCTGAGCCTGGACCACACGTACGCCTCGGAGGCGGTCGCCCGAGGCGTGCTCACGCGCGAAGAGGCAGCGGAGATTCCAGAGGCTGCCTACCTCACCCGCGCCGTGGGCCCCCACCCGTCGGTGGTGGTGGACACGTTGCTCTTCGACCTGCTCCCCGGTGACACGCTGCTGCTGTGCTCCGACGGGCTTCATGGCTACATCCAGTCGGACGCAGAGCTGCTCGACAGGATGGTCCAATCGTTGGAAGAGGTCCCGAAGCAGCTCGTCGCGCTCGCGAACGACCGGGGCGGCGAGGACAACATCACGGCCGTGGTGCTCCGCGTGCTCACGGACGAGGCGGGGGACGAGTTCCTCGACAGAACCACGCAGGTGGCGGCGGACCTGGCCACGCTTCAGCACATCGACATGTTCACGGAGCTCACGTACGCCGAGCTCTCGCGCGTGGCCCAGGTCATGGGAGCGATGGCCTACACCGACGGCGACGTGATCATCCAGCAGGGCGAGTCCACGGAGAGCGTGTTCGTGCTGGTGGAAGGCACGGCCCAGGTGGACCGCGACGGGGAGGCCATCGCGACCCTGACCGCGGGCAGCCACTTCGGCGAGATGGCGTTGCTCACACAGCGTCCACGCACGGCCACGGTGCGCGCGCAGGGACCGTGCCGGGTCCGCATCCTCGAGCGCGAGTCCTTCTACGAGCTGGCGCAGCAAGACGCGGTGCTTGGGGTCAAGTTCCTCTGGAAGCTCGCCCAGACGCTCTCGATGCGTCTCGAGGAGAGCTACGGCCCGCCGCCGAAGCAAGAGGTCGGACGATCCACGGTCCGCTATGGGGTCTTCCCTTCGCCGTTCTCGCGGCGGTAGGGGTATCGGCGAGAGGCGCAGACCCAGAAGCCGCGATGGATTTGAGTGTGGCGTGCTCAAGCTAGGCGCGACGATGTCGCGCCGCTACGGTTGCGGATGTGCACCGGCTCCGACGGAAGGCGTGACATGTCCGCGTCCGTGGCGACTCGGCATCGCCGAGTCCAGCCCGGCACGGCAAGGCCGTGCCCAACGTCGAAGCCTACCGAGATGAAGATGCGGGCTCACATGCCCATCGTCGGAGCCCCCAAGTTGGAGAGCTACCGTCGAACACGAATCCGGAGCGTCGTCCCGCAGGGCAGGCGCTCGGTCTGTCCCTTGCTCAGCCACGTCACCCCGTGCACAGCCTTCTCCGTGCCCACGCGCACGAATCGAAGCCCGCAGCCGCGCGTCAGCGACGGTTCTCCCGTCTTGCCCGCGACGACGCCGTTCACGTAGACGACCCCATCCGGCGGCCCTTCCACGATCAAGCGAGTCTGGTACAGGGGGATGTCTTCGGACGGCGGAGGGGGAAAGGTCTCGGGCGGCGCGACGGCAACCTGATCGGCGCTGGAAACACTCGCATGGGGAATGGGAACGGCCGCGAGGGGAAGCCCGACCGCGGTCGGGAGTTCTGGCGAGGCCACCGAGACCTGCGGTTCGGAAGCCCGCATGTGAGCGACGCCATGCCGGCCGAGGAACCAAGCGGCGGGAGCCAACAGCAGAGAGATCGCTACGGCGATGGCCACGTTGCGGGCAAGGCGGGGAGCAGGTGCCAAGGCGTCGGCTGGGTCCGCGGCAACAGGCGGGAAGCTGAGCGGTTGAAGCGGGACAGGACGCTGCAGGAACGGCTCCGTGGGCGCGAAAGGGTCAGCAGCCAACGGCTTGCGCGTCGAGGCGATCATGCCCCAGGGTTCGGGCGTTCGTGAGCCCGCGCGCGCTTGCACGAGCGTGTCGTCGTCCGGCCCCGGCACCTCACCTTCGCCCCAAGCAGGACCGGACCGATCCGTGCGCAGCGTGGGGGAATCATCGTCGATGGCCTCTCGAGAGGCGTCGACATCGACCAGGGACGTGTCGGGAATGCTGGGAAGGGACGAGAACGCAGCGGGAATCACGCTGCTCATGAGGTCATCGCGTTCGGGGGGACGGCTGCCACATCGCAACGGGTGGCCGGGGTGCCCCACGACGAGAACCTGGGCTCGTGGGCGATGGCGCAGGAAGCGCCGCGTGGGCGACGAGGCGTCGTGGGGGGTGCGCGGGGGCAACGTCCCTGAAGACACGGCTCGAACGCTGGCCGGAAGCCGCCGGAGCACCCTGGCGTGCAACCGCTTCAGGCACTCCTGCCCTTCGTGCAGGTCGGCCGCGCGTCGCAGGGTTGCGGCCACGGTACCGGCGCGGATGCAGCGCAGGGCGGGGTCGACGGACAAGCACGTATCCAGTACGGCAGCGACTTCGGCGGGGGCTCCGGGGCATGCCACGGAGACGGGAGGAGGCGGGCCGTTTCTTGGCAGACCTCGTCCCGCGAGAAGCTCCCATGCGATGGCGGCCGCGCCGTACAGGTCGGACGACGGGGAGGCGGGGCACCCAGCTTCCAACTCTGGCGCGGCGTAGGGTTCTGCGCTGTCGCGCGCGCCATGGGGATGAACCCCACAGAAGCCTCGGACGAGCGCATGCCCGTCTTTGCAGAGGATGAGATGGGAGGGGTGGACGTCGCCGTGCGTGATGGGAAAACCGTCGGTGTCGAACTTGTGGTGGGCGTGTGCGAGCGCATCGAACAGCGCGTGGGCCACGAACAGCGCCGCTTGCATTTCGAATCGCACGGGCTGCCGTCGCATGGCCGACGTCACTCGCTCCAGCGAGAACACACCCTCGAACGCGAGCACCAGCACGTGCCCGTTCTCGATGGACAAGAAGTCGAAGACGGGCAGGATGGTGGGGTGATGGAGGCGGGCCATGCATGCCGCCTCGCGGACGAGGGTGTCGGAGGCCGCGGGGTCGTCGGCGTGGGCGAAGCGCAGAGAGCAGAGTCGCCGGAAGCCACGCTCGCCCTCGCGGACGGCGAGCCACTCCCTTGCGGGTCCACGGGTTCGCAGGGGCTTGAGGGTTCGGAAACCTTCCATTCGCCCTGGGGGTGGAAGACTCATTGCTTCTTGGCTGGACGCAAGCTCGTCGGCGGACATGATGGAATCCAGGGCCCACGGCGAGCGCCACCAGCCCGACGGGCTCGATAGCACAGCGTTCGGCGGGAGGGGAGACTGGATGATCGACCAGAATCCGGAGCGAAGCGCCAGGCGGAGAGAGGACCGGACCAGAACTGGGGAACCGGGCATGGGGAACCGGGAAGAGAGAACCGAAGCACTTGCCCATTTCCTGTTCCCGGTCCCGCATTCACCAGTCTGGCCACGGCGCTGTGTGATCCTGTTTGGATCTTGCTCTTCGAACGGTGAGGCGGTCCGCCACCCATCGGGGCGGTTGTCCTCCTTCCCACAAGGCGGGTCGCTTCCACGCCGCTATTCACATCCGCACAAGCCACGAGACCATCTGCGGTTCTCTGCGGAATCTACGGCCAACTCCGATGGCTCAGAACAAGAGGAGCGACACGAAGACCTCGTCGACGGCGGCTTGCAGCGCGCCTTGGCGCCCCAGTCGTGCATCGCCGAGCGCGATCAGAAGCGGGTTGGGCATCGCGTGCGGAACGAGACGCAGCACGGCCTGAGCGGCATCCTCCTCGCGTCCCGGGCCGAACCACGACGCGAACAGGAGGACCGCTGTGGCCGTGGATCGACTGATCCCGGCTTGGCAATGCACGAGGCACATCCCCCCGGCCGACCGGGCTTCGGCTGCGAACGCGAGGACCTGCTCGACGTCCTCGGTGGTGGGGCCGAGCGGATCGGAGGGGATGAGGGTATCGTAGAACTCGAGCTTGAGGATGCGATCGGGCAGGAAGTGCCCTGCGAGGGCAGGTTGCCCCGGGTCGCAGATCGAGATGAGCGTCGCGACCGGAGGCGACGGTTCCTGACCGTTGACGATGCGGGTGGCGCGAGCGCGAGAGCACACGCAGACGTCGGGCACGGTTCGGTGGAGGTGCTTGTCGTCCCCGCCCATGCCGGCATCTTCAGACGAGCAAGGGCGCGGGTCAAGAATCGAGCATCGGCACGGTTCTGCTTTGCAGCGAGCAATTCGCGAGTTGATCGGGACGGATCGAATGGGTGTCAACGTGCGCGGGACGTGTGATATCGTCGGTCCGTCGACGGTACGCTGAGCCTGGTCGCGAGACATGAACGAGAGGACAGCAGACGCCTTGGGTGCGGAGGTGGGCGGAGGCATGAAGCCACGACGGAGGCAGCATTGGTCCACTGTGTGAGCTGCGGTGCACCGAACCCGCTGGTGGGGGCTCGCTTCTGCGTCCAGTGCGGGGCCAAGCTCCCGGCGCAACAGGACCCCAGCCCTGCGGAAGCCAAGCTGGTGGATGCCCCCAAAGCGCCCAGCATCCGGTACGCCGCACCCGTCCCGGGCCCTCGGCCTTCGCCTTCCCCCGTTCCCTCACGAGAGCCCACCCCGGAGTCCGTTCGGATGGCGACCAGCGGGGCGAAGGACCTTCCCGCGCCTTCGTCCTACTCGTTCGTCGGGGAACGTCGCGCCGAGCGCCCGACCTTGCCAGGCGGGTCGCCGGGCATGGCCGGTTGGACAACCCCGGCGATGCACGACAGCATGGCTGAAGCCATCGCCCGGGTTTCGCCCGAAACCCGTCCGACACCGGTGGGTAGCCCATCGGAGCCAGCCGGGCCGTCTCTGGATACCCCCGAACCGCCCACGCCAAAGCAAGGAGAGGTTGATTCCGCCCGAGGCGGGTGGACGCCACCTCCCCCCCGTCAGCCCGCTCCACCACGGCCGGGTTCGCAGACATTGCCCGCGATCGAGCCTGCCGCCCACGATGACAGGCAGTCCACACCGGGCCCGCGGGTGACCGTCGAGCCTTCCCCCCAGCCCAAGGCGGAAACCACAGGGGAAGCGGGCCTGACTACGAGCGCGGAGCCCTCACCCGCACCGTCGGGGGCGGTGCCGCCCACACGTCCGCTGTACGCCACGGGTTCGAAGCCAAGCGCTGGCGCCCCTCCGGGCCGGCCGTTGTACGCGGGAACGAAGCCCTCCACGTCACCGGCCCCGAGCCGACCGATGTACACCATAGGTGCCAAGGCGCCTGTCGCACCGATCGCCAAGCCTGTGGCGCCCGTGGCCAAGCCGACCGCTCCCGATGCGGACCACGACGACCTTTCCTGGGCCCCTCCCCCCTCCGGCCAAGAGCCCCCCGTCTCAGTGTTCGGCTTGCGCAGGTCCAATCCGCCTCCATCGCCCGACGCTGCGTCGGAAGCTCCCCTCCCCTCCACCACCCGGATCGAGGGTCGCGCGAAGGCCGAGGTCGAGGTGCAGGTCGACGACGCGGACATCGCGGGATTGCTCGACGACCTAGAGGACTCCGTCGATGCGTTGCTCGACGACATCGACGCGGGCTTCGACCGCATCGTGACCAGCCCGGGCACGGACAAAGGCACAGGGACCGAGGCAGGGTTCACGGAGCACGAGACGCGCGAGGTGCGCGAGCTGTTCACGCAAATCGCTGCCGGGCACATGCGTCCGGTACGGGACTTCATGATCGAGCTCAAGCTGGGTGACCCACCCAGGGAGTGGATCGACCTGGTCAGGCCGGCAGTTTCGTCGCTAGGCAAGTCCGCGGAGGGCATGGGTCTCACGGAGCTTCGCGCGGCCACCGACGTCTACCTGGAGGCGCTCGACCTCGTGGTGAAGAGCGAGACGTCGCGGATCACACCGGAACAAGCCAAGGAGCTGACGGACGCCTTCGACCTGTTGGCGTCCGAGCTGCCGGGAGCCTTCGACCTGAACGAGGAGCGGGACCGTCGGGAGCCGATCATCGTGCAGTCGTTGCTCCGGCAGGTCCCGGAGGTGCGCAAGGTGGCGCTGGACAAGCTGTACGCGGCGGGGCTGACCAGCTTGGACATGTACTACGCGGCGAAGCCTTATGACGTGGCGCAAGCGGCGGGGCTCAGCGAGGAGCTGGCGGGGCGCATCGTCAAGCGTTTCGCGCAATACCGCCGGGAGACGTCGGTGGGGGCGCCGGACCTGGAGCGGACCCACGAGCACAAGAAGATGGCGGTGCTGGTGGCGCAGTTGGCCCAGCAGACCGAGGCATTCGACGCGGCGTCCAAGTCGTGGTCGAGCCGGGCCACGCAGGACAAGAAGAAGCTGCGCACGGAACGCAACGACACCGTGCTGGAGCTCAACGTTCTTCTCGCGCGACTGGGCGAGGTGGACCTGGTGAAGCAGCTGGAGAAGCTTCCGTTCCAGGGCAAGGTGGATGCGCTTCGCGCGTACATGGCAGAAGTCAAGGAGCGTGCCGCAGCCGAAGGGCGGCGCTAGGCACAAGGGAGCCACGAGGATCAACGATGGCGGACTACTCCCGAGACGAAGTTCTGGCGAAAGTGCGGGGCGGAGAGAAGCTCGCGCGAGCCGATCTGCGGGGCCTCGACCTGTCGAAGGCGGTGCTGGACAAGGTCGACTTCCGACGGGCGGATCTCGAGGGAGCGAACCTCGAAGGCGCGAAGCTCAAGGGCGCGAACCTCGCGAACGCGAACCTGGTGGAGGCGTACCTCAAGGACGCCGACCTACGCGACGCGAAGCTCGACAAGGCGGATCTCGAGGGGGCGAACCTCGAGCGGGCGAACCTGGAGGGGGCGGACCTGAAGCGCGCGTCCCTCGAGGGGGCGACGCTGACGGAGGCCAACCTGTCGCGAGCGCTCGTGGTGAATGCGAGCCTCGAGATGGCGGACATGGGGGGCGCCAAGCTCGAGGGCGCGACCCTTTCGCATGCGGAGATGAGTGAAGCCTACCTGGGCGCGGCCAAGGCGAAGGGCGCGGACCTGAGCAACGCGGACCTGTCGAGGGCGAACCTCGAGGAGGCGGACCTGACGGAGGCGAACCTCACGGAGGCAGACCTCTCGGAAGCGAAGGGCCCGGGAGCGAACTTCACGAAGGCCTGCCTCCAGCGCGCGAACGTGTCCCAGGCCGTCCTCGCAGGGGCGAACCTCACCGGCGCCGACCTGCGTGGCGCCGACTTCACCCGCGCCGACCTGCACGGCGCCAAGCTCACCGGCGCCAAGGTCTTCGGCGCCACGTTCTCCGAAGCCAACCTCGACGAAATCGAGCTCGAGTTCATCGACGCCAGCACCGACGGCGACGGCACGCGCCGCATCACCGGAGACGCAGCCCTCGAGATGCTCCGAAGCGGTCGTCCCTCCGCCGAGGTACCCGGCCGACGCTACTTCGGCAAGGGTGACGTGATGCGCAACGCGGCCCTCGAGTTCGGCGACAACTCCTTCGTCGAGATCGAGAGCCGCTTCGAGAAGTGCTCGATCGCCCTCGGAGCAGGCACCGAGCTCGTCGTGGGCGACGCCGGCGTCCTGCAGAGCTGCACCATCGAAGGCGCCGGCAACATCATCATCCACGGCCGCTTCCTCGAGGAAAAAAGCCCCGGCATCGTCGGCCCCAAGCGCCTCATCGTATCCTCCCGCGGGGCCATCCAGGCCACCGTCCATCAACCCGAAGGCCACACCCAGTTCGCCTTCGAACCAGGCTCCAGATTGCGACTCAACATCGTCCGACCGGACGACGAGAAAGGCAGGTAGCGTCGAATGGCTGATCTCAAGAGCGGGGAGAAACAAACCCTCGTCGAGGAAGGCACCCAGTTCAAGGGTTCGCTCACCTCCACCTGCCCCGTCGTGGTTCGGGGAAAGGTCGAAGGCGAAATCGCGACACCGTCACTCACCATCAGCGAGACCGGCGCCGTTCACGGCAAGGCCAAGATCGGCACCGTGGTCTCCATGGGCGACATCGCGGGCGAGTTCGACGCCGACACGGTTCAGCTATCGGGGTCCGTGCGAGACAACACCGTCATCCGGGCCAAGACCCTCGAAGTCAAGCTCTCCACGGAAGAGGGCAAGATGGAGGTGGTGTTCGGCAACGCAAAGCTCTCGGTCGGAGACGAGCCCGAAGACGCCTGAGTCACGAGGTTACGACCTCACGCGCAGAGACTCCACGAACAAGCCTTCGATGGCGTAGTTCGTCACGTAGTCGTAGTCCACGTACCCGAACCCACGGGAACCGAAGGCGGTCCCCCAGCTGTTGGCGAAGACGAAGTGCTTGTGGGCGCGGTCGTAGCCCACGAGCAGCACGTAGTGCAGCGTGGAGGGCGTTTTCGTCCCCAGCTTCGGCATCTTCACGATGCCCCCGTTGCGCCAAGCCGCTTCGAAGGGCTCCTTGAGCAGAACCAGCGCCAGCACCACGGGATGGCCCAGGGCCAAGATGCCCTCGAGGTGGGCCGGGTTCCGGGCACTGGCCGCCGCCTCGAGCCCGTACGGAGGCAGGTAATTGAACTCGCGTAGGAAGAAGCGACGGGAAGCAAGCGCCTTGGACGAAGGCTCGCCCCCGTTCACCGCTTGCTCACACGTCTCCCAGCGCGGGCTGGCGGGGTCCCACGTGGCCCAGGGCCAGTGAGACTCCAGGAACGTCCCCTCCGCCGCGATGTTGCTCGCCGCATGCAGCACCCAACTGCCGCGCGGGTTCTCGCGCTGGCACACGATGGCGGCGTGCAGGGAGACGTAGTGCGCGTGGCGTCGAGACAAGCTCACACCGGTGGTCGGCGCGCCGACGCGCTTGGCCATGGCGGGGTCCGCGCGAAGGGCGGGCACGAGCGCGTATTCCATGGCGGACGTCAACGCGTGGGCCATGCACGTGGGCGTGTCCTTCTGGTCCTTGATGCGAACACCTCGTTGCGACATCTCGGGCCGAAGGTCAGCGCTCGGTGCGGTGGTGGTCGTGGCCTTGGCGAGAGGAACACGGAAGTTCGCGGCAGCCTTCACCAGGTCAGCGACGGGGAAGTTCAGCTCCGGGGCTACGATCTCTGTATCGCCCATGCGGATGCGGGTGCCGCCCCGCGAGGGAGCGGAGACGGCTGGCAGGTCTTCGCGTGAGCGGGTCAGGGCGCACCGAGCGCGGCAGGAGGACTCGCAGACCACACGGTCTACGCCGGGCTCCGAGGATCGGCACGAACGAACGCAGCCGGCGCCGCAGTCTGCCACGTGAGGGCCAGCGACGATCGCGACGGCAACGACGGCCGCACCGGCCGTGAAGAGGACTCCGGTGAGCAGCGGGGAGACGCGCCTCGGGTTGCGGGGGCGGGGAGATCGCTTCAAGGCCGGGGCATCGTGGCACCGAGGCCCTCGAGAGGCAATGACGATGGCGGGGAGACTCAGGCGGGGCGCTCAGTGCGTGAGCTGGTCGAACCGGTAGAACTCCGCCGACGAGTTTCCTCGACGGAACACGTTCACCATGCCGCACTTGCCCATGTGGTTCTTCGACGCATAGGGCGCTGGCGAGTAGCCGTAATAGGAGTCGAGGCCTTGCCGCGCGTCGGGCTCCCATCCCGGCCCGTTCGAGATGAACGACTTGATCTCGAACCACGGGGTTCCGTCGGGCGATTGATACGCCTTCGCGCAGTCCATTTCCACGTCGACCATCCAGCAGTGCATGCCGCAGTACTGGTTCAGGGCCTCGACGCCATATCCGTCGTTCGCCACGGTCTTCTCGGGGCCCCATTCCGAAGGCCAGTAGTTGGTGGTCCAATCCGCCGCCGTGCCGTTGGCCCCCTGCCCGGTCTGGGCGGACTCCACACCGTACCAGTCGAGGAAGCTGTCACCGGTCTTCCAGGGGTCGGTGTAGGCGTTCTTCCGGTTCAGCAGAGTGATCGGGATCGAGCAGCTGTAGTCGGGGTTGCCCTGGCCGTCGGTGCAAGACTTTCCGAGCAGCACCTGAGCCACCGTGTGGTCGAGACCACCGCGCACGAACATGTCCTGTCCGGGGCTCGTCTCGCCCTGCACGAAGATCACCGTGCGGCGAACGTTCGCGGGACGCGGCTGCACCGCCGGCAACGTCGAGTTCTCCGTGGTGAAGTGATAGTCGATCCCGTTGCCCCCGTTGTTGTCCCACGCGTCGCGAACGAGAATCCGCTCGCCGTCCGCGTAGAACTTCTCGACCGCATTCGGGTACCGGCTGTAGTCGACCTTCAGGTACGTCTTCACGTGGAAGTACATCCCGACCTGATTGGCGTTGGCGGGGATCGCCACGCGCCGCTCGAAGGTGAACCTGCGATTCCACGGCTGGCTGCGCGGCACCATGGCCGAGTCGAGGCGCTGCACCATCGGGGCTTCCTGGCCCCACACGTCGTCGAACTGCACGCCCATCGTGACTTCGTGCTCGAGGATGCCGTGAATCGGGATGATGTCCGCCCCAAACCGGCCGTTGTTCTTCTGCTTGCCGATCTCGGTGTTGATGCCCGAGGTGTCCGCCACCGTGTTGGCCCGGTGATCCGTGTAGCCAACGAGGATGTCGCGCCCGCGCGGAAGACCGCCGTCCTCGATCACCCGCTCACGAAGGTCCGAGAAGTCGTTGTCGAAGACCACGTGCTTCTCGGGACGCGCACCGAACACCACCAGCCGGTCCGCCTGGTCCTGGGTGAACTGAACGTTCACCGAGGAGTCGTCGGCATCCGTCACCACGTAGGAAAACCGGACCAGGTCCGTGTTGGCCGGCACCACGAACTCTTGCGTCGTGCCGATCAGCTCCCACGAGCTCGAAGCGTTGGACCAGGACGTGATGCCGACGGCCGAGCTGCTCTTCAAGCTCCCGTTCTGGTAGAAATACGCGGTCACCTGGACGTTCAGCTTCTTCAACCGGGTGATGTCGTCGTACCCGTCGCCCCCATCGGGGTGCGCCAGCCACCAGAAGTCCACCGCCCGAAAGTCGACCTTGAGCTTCTCGCCCACACGGATGAACTCGTCCGTGGTCGGGTTCGTCACCGTAAGCGAGATCTCTTGCTGGTTGTAGTACTGCACGGTCGCCGTCAGCGTGGCGGAGCCCGGCTCGACCGCTTGGGTTTGGTGCGCCAGAGGCTCGTCATCGCCTTCTTGACCCTCACGCGAGGCATCGAAGGCGCACCCCATGGTGGACTGGCCGAGGGCGAGCATGCCCGTGGCTCCGGCGATCAGGGCTCCCATCTTCTTGACCTTCACGTTCAACATGACGCGCGCTCTCCTTGTGGAGGTTCTGCTGCAGCGGCCGGGCAGACCTTCTGTTCGTTCTCTGCCCTCGGGCTCACAAGTAACTCACTCATGAGTCACTGAGCACCATGTACGACATGGCAGCACCCTGTGCAACTCATTTCGATCATTCGATTTCAACATACGGTGTTACAAGCGTATTTCGAGATCCACGTGCCGTCCCCTACCCGCCTCCAGTTCTCCCTCCCAGGCGCCCCGTCCACCGTCGAACTCCGAGGAGAGATCGACGACTGGGCAACCGGACGCCAGCCAACCCTCGTCCGCAACGACGATTCCGGCGCGACGTTCGCGAGCGATCTCGACCTGCCGCCCGGGGTCTACGCCTACAAGCTCCGGGTGGACCGCACGTGGCTCCTCGACCCAGGCAACCCCCGTACGCGGTGCATGGGTGAGAACCAGAACAACGTGATCGTCGTCGGCGGGACCCCTGAGCCCCTGCTCTTCGCGCCGGGCCTTCCCTTTCTCGCGCCCCACCCGCTCGGAGGCCAGGTGCTCACCGTGCTTCTCCGCAAGGGCCACGGTGATAGCCTGCGCGTGGTGTGGTCCGAGGGACGAGAGGACACGCAAGCTCTGACCCCGATGATCCGAGCGGGCGAAGAGCACGAGCATCTCGTCTTCCGATTGCACCTGCCAACATCGACGGCAAACGCCACCTTTCGGTTTCTGCTCGACGACCAGACCCTCGTGGGACAGAGCGCCGAAGGCCTGCCATTCTCCATCCCGAAAGGGTCAGACCCGCTTCCGTCGTGGTGGCAGAACGCTGTCATATACACGGTTTTCGTGGATCGATTCCGCCCGGCCGAAGACCACCCTAGCTGGACACAAGACCCCGGTCCGGACCGTCCCGCAGGCGGGCACCTCGACGGCGTCACGCGCTCGATGGGCCACCTCACCGACCTCGGCGTCACGGTTCTCCACCTCACCCCTGTCCACCGCGCCATGAGCTGCCATCGCTACGATGTCATCGATCCCATGGAGGTCGACCCCTCGCTGGGCGGCGAGGCTGCGCTGAAGCGCCTCCTCGTGGCGGCGCACGACCGCGGGTTGCGCGTGCTGCTCGACTTCTCCCTCTTGCACGCGGGAGAGGGATTCCCTGCGTACGAAGCCGTACGTCGCGACGGACCCGATTCGCCTTTCGCCTCGTGGTTCCAGTGGCGGGAGAAGCGCGGACGACGCGTACTCAAGCACTACGGGGGAAGGCGCGACGCGCCGCTGCTCGACCTCGGCAACCCCGAGGTGCAGGAGCTCGTCGTTCGGACAGCTCGCGTCTGGGCCGAGCGGGGCATCGACGGATTCCGCCTCGACGCGGTAGCGCAGGTTCCCATTGCGCTGGGCAAGCGCGTTCGCGATGCCCTTCGCGATCACGTCCCCGATGGCGTCGTGTACGGCGAGATCGTCCCGGAGCATGCGTGGCGCTGGCACGAAGCCGGCGTGGTCGACGTCGCCACGGACTTCTCCTTCCAGGGTGTGATGACCGCGTTTCTGGCGGAGCGATCGATCGATGCTCGCGTTGCCGCGGACCGCATCGCGACGTCGGTGCACACGGGCGGGCTGCCTGGGGCGCGCGCCGTGCGTTTCCTCTCCACCCACGATCACAACCGCTTCGCCACGCTCTGCTCGGTGCGAGGGGACCCGAACCGCACTGCCTTGGGCATGCTTCTGCTTGCCGCTGCGCCCGGAACGCCGATGCTCGTCTATGGCGAAGAGCTAGGACTGGCAGCGGACGTCGCTGGCCTGCGTCCCGAGGGAGTCTGGGAGGACCGCCCTCCCATGCCGTGGGATTGGTCCGAGCGGCATGTCGCCTTCCGAACCTTGACGCGCACCCTTCTGCAAGCGCGTCGCGCCCATCCGGCGCTGCAGCACGGTGACCTGCAGCTCATGTTCGCGGAAGACCGCTTGCTCGTCGCACGACGCGCCTTCGGAAACGATATCTTGGACATCGTCGTCAATGCCTCCGATGCGCCCGTGGAGCTGGATCTGGACGATGACTGGCTCGAGGTGCTCGAACCGATTGTGACCACGGGCGAGGTCCGCGTGCGCGGGCAGCACGTGTCCCTGGGACCCAACGCGGGGTTGCTGGCGCACCGCGAGCCGAGACCGCACGTGGCCGGTGTGGAAGAGCCGCGCGCGCGCGTGCAACGGCAAGCTCGTGACGAAGCCTTCGCGACCGGGTCGCCTTTCGTGCCCACCCGCCCCACGCGCATCGACTTTTCGCTGACGGAGCGATGCAACCTTCGGTGCCGGCACTGCATCAACCACTCTCCGGACAGGACGTGCCAGCGCTCCGCGCGAACGCTCACGCATGCGGTGTTGGAGCGGATTCGCGAGGACTTCGCGCACGCGTCGTACTTCGGGTTCGTTCACGGGGGCGAGTCCCTCGCCGCGCCCATCCTGTTCGACGTGCTCGACGCGATCCGCTTCGCGCGTGCCGGCGCCCCCGCGGTCGTGCACCTGCTTAGCAACGGCATGCTGCTCACGCCTCGCAACGCGACCCGGCTCGTGGACGCGGGAGTGTCTTCGATCTCCGTGTCCATCGACGGCGCCACCGCGAAGACCAACGACAGCATCCGTGAAGGGTCACGTCTGGAGACGATCGTCGGACACGTGCGCGCGATCACGGCGATGCGCAGGGAGCGCCAGCTCGACGTGCGGGTGGGCATTTCCTGCGTGGTGACGTCGGAGAACCTGCCCGAGCTGAGCGCGTTGACGCAGCTTGCGGCGGACATGGGTGTGGACTGGGTGAAGCTCGAGGAGCTCGTTCCGAGCACGGAGCAAGCGCGCGCGATGAGGGTCGACGAACGAGCCTCGCACGTGCGTGAGGCGATCGAGGCGGCGATGGGCGCGGGCCGGTCGCGCGGCCTGGTGATGGTCGACCACACCAACCCGCCGCGGGTTTGGCGTTGCAGGCTGGAGGAGAGTCCCGACATGGCGTCCTTCCTCGACGCAGACCAGTTCGCCAACCGCAGCGAGATTCACCCCTGTCGAGCGGCCTGGGAGCAGGTGTGCCTCGACCCCAACGGCGACGTGCGTGTCGCGTCGTTCCACGGGCCGGTTCTGGGCAACGTCATGGCCGAACCGTTGGTGGCGCTGTGGAACGGCACCGTGGCGAGGTCCGAACGGGCGCGGTCGCGGGTCGAATGGGTTTGTGGTGTTGGACCGGTGACGTGTTTGGAGTGAGTACGGTTCGCCCACCCCGGCGTCCATCCAGGTTTCGCGGGGCACGCTACCGACCCCGCACATCGCCCCGCACGCCACGGCATCGCGCGGTCGAGCATCTACCTCGGAAGGGGACGTATCGGCGTCTCGATCGATCTCCCACCGCGGGAGGCCTCCCGCGAGAGCGCGAGGGAACATGGCAAAGGCAGCGACTCGCAAGAACCAGCTCACGGCGGCAGAACGCACCGAACTCCTGGACACGCTGAAGGCCCGCTTCGAGGCAAACCCGAAGCGGCACCCGGACCTTGCGTGGACGCAGGTGTTGACGCGACTCCAGGCCAACCCGGCGAAGCTCTGGAGCCTGGCCGAGATGGAGAAAACCGGCGGGGAACCCGACGTCATCGGCAGCGATGAGGAGAACGGCGAGGTGATCTTCTGCGACTGCGCGCCCGAGACGCCGAAGGGTCGGCGCAGCGTCTGCTACGACGACGAGGCACTGCAGTTGCGCAAGGAAAACAAGCCGAAAGCAAGTGCGCTGAGGTTGGCGCAAGCCATGGGCGTCGAGATGCTGGACGAAGACGCCTACCGCGCGCTGCAGCAGCTCGGGCCGTTCGACCAGAGGACGTCGAGCTGGCTCAAGACCCCACGGGGCATGCGCAACCTCGGCGGCGCTCTCTTCGGCGACTACCGGTACGGTCGCGTCTTCACCTACCACAATGGCGCGGAGTCCTACTACGCCGCGAGGTCCTTCCGCGGCGTGCTGCGCGTGTGAGAACCGCGGGCGCTGATCCGAAGCGGAGCGACGGGCGAAAAGGGGTAACGTCAGGGTATTCGGAATCTGCGGCCAACTCCGATGGCTCCGGGCCTGGGGCGGACGGACGGCCCCAGGGTTGTCTCCAGTCACGGTTTCGAGTAAATGCGTGACTACGATGGTCCCCCGGTCGGCGTCCCCACGATCCTCTCGCCCTTTCCTCGTGCCGCCCGGTCTCAAGCTGCTGTCCACCGCGCAGCTCGACACCTTGGGGCAGGCGATCCAGGCGTGGCACCATCGAGCCAGGGGAGCCTCGCAGGCCGCCGCGCGCGGACGCATGGTCCTCGTCTACTTGATGCTCCGGCACACCGGGGCGTCCTTGGGCGAAGTGCTTGCCTTGGACGACCGCGCCAGCTTCGACCTTCCCGCGTCCGCGGTCACGCTACGAGGCAGCCGCGGTGGCGCACCCCGCACCATACCCTTGCCCCAGCACGTGGCGGGGCAGCTCGGGCGCTTGCTGGCGGACAGGTCCTACGACGGCCAGCGAGGCACCTTGTTCCATCTCGACTCCGGCTACGTGCGACGCCAACTCTACGCGCTCGCGAAGGAGTGCGGCATCCCGAAGGACTGCGCCGGTCCCCGGGTCATCCGGGTCTCGCGGGCGGTGGAGCAGCTTCGGGGCGGTGTGCCCATGCCGGTCGTCCAAGCACAGCTGGGGCTTGCGACGGCCACGACCACCGCCGCCCTCGTGCGCTACGACGAGCCCGACATCGCGCGCATATGCCGAGCGTTCTTGCGGCAGGAGTCCCGCGCGAAGACGAGCGCACGCAACGTGTTCCCAGCGGTCATCGAGGCGCTTCGCCCGGGGCCTGTGCTGACCGAGGTCCGAGCCACCACGCAAGGCGGACTTCTCCTTACGACGATCGTGACGAACCACAGCGTGGATCACATGGGTCTGGAGCCAGGCCTTCCGGTAGAAGCGTCGGTCAAGGCGCCGCTCGTGATGGTCGCAGCGGGCGCGGCGCGGCCCCGGTGTTCCGCGGACAACGCCTGGCCCGGCAAGGTGGGGAGCGTTCGGATGGATGCCTGCGTCGCCGAGGTCGTGCTGATTCTCGACGGAGGCGAAGAGGTTTGTGCGGTCGCGGGCGCCACCGCGTGGGAGGCCGTGGCCCTGCGACAAGGGGATCGAGGCTGGGCGCTCATCGACGCATCCGCTGTGGTGCTGACGGTCGAGTAGCGCTGCGGGAAAGAACAGGAGGACGAGCCGTGCTGCACTATCTGTTTCCCACGTCAGGCGTCGAGACGTACCTCTGGCTTCCGCCGCTGGTGGCGTTCGTGGTCTCGTTTTTCACGTCGATGGCTGGCGTTTCGGGCGCGTTCGTGCTGCTGCCCTTTCAGATGAGCGTGCTCGGGTTCACGAGCCCGTCGGTGAGCCCCACGAACATGGTGTTCAACGTGGTGGCGATCCCGAGCGGCGTGGCGCGCTACGTCCGAGAGCAGAGGATGGTTTGGCCTCTCACGTGGGTGGTGGTGGCCGGGACGCTGCCGGGGGTCATCGCGGGCGGGTTCATTCGTTTGCACTGGCTGCCCGACCCAACGCCCTTCAAGGCCTTCGTCGGGTGCGTGCTGCTGTACATCGGCGTGCGGCTGGTGATGGATCTCTCGCGCGCGCTGCGCGGCAAGGCGAAAGCGGCGCCGCCACCTGCCGGACCGTTCTCCGTGGAGGTGCGGGAGTGGACGTGGCGACGCCTCGTGTACCGGTTTCAGGGCGAAGATCACACTTGCTCTACCCCGGGCATCTTCACGCTGTCGCTCGTCGTGGGCGTGGTGGGTGGGGTCTACGGCATCGGGGGTGGGGCCATCATCGCGCCGTTCTTCGTCGCCATCTACAAGCTGCCGGTGCACACGGTCGCGGGCGCGACGCTGATGGGTACGTTCGTGACGTCGGTGGTTGGGGTGGTTTTCTACCAGGTGGTGGCGCCGTGGTACGGACAGATGTCGGTGGCGCCGGACTGGCTGCTCGGGGGGTTGTTCGGGCTCGGAGGGGTGCTGGGGATGTACCTGGGAGCGAGAATGCAGCGCTTCGTGCCGGCGAACTGGATCAAGGGAGGGCTCGCGGCGCTGCTGTTGTACCTGGCGGTGCGCTACCTGTACCCATGGGTCGCGGGATGGGTCGCCGGATGACACCTCACGACTGAGTCACTCTTTCCTTGACCGGACTCGTTTTCGCGGTATGTGTGGTGCTCGGAGGCAACGCACCATGGCACCACACGCACGTCCTACCCTCGCTGTATTCCTTTTCGCCGCGCTGATCGCGGCCTGCTCGGACGACGACTCAAGCGGCAACGCGGGGGGAGGACCGCCAGCAACCGGTGGGTTCGGTGCCGGCGGACCGGACGATTCGGGCGTGGGAGGCACGGGCGGACAGGCGGGCTCCGGAGGCGGCACCGCGGGGTCTGGCGGTGGGACCGCGGGCAGTGGAGGGGCGACCGGGGGGACCGGAGGTATCGGAGGGGCCGCGGGAGAGGGCACGGGGGCAACCGCCGGCATGGGCGGAACAGGCGGAACGGGCGGAGTCAGCGGAGGCGGAGGGACCGGCCCGGGCAACCCTGCCAGCGTCGGCTATGGCGCTCGCAAGACCATCACCATCGACGGCGCGAACACGGCGAACGAATGGGGGGACGACACCCTTCTCATCCGAGACCCCGCCGGCGACGACGCCAGGTTCCTGGGCACGAACTGGTGCGCGCACGAGCCCCCCTGGGACTATGCGGGTCTGCACGCCGCCTGGGACGACGAGTTCCTCTACGTCGGGGTCCAGTACGTCAACATCACGGACGTGGTCGATCCGAACAATCTCGGCAGCTCCGAAGGGTCGCAGATTCACGGCATGGACCTCGTCCAGTTCTTGGTCTTCGATACGGCGGCGGGCAGTGGGTACTCCACGGGTGGAGACATGTGGAGCAAGGACCACGCGTTCGTGGGCACGGACAAGCCCGAGTTTCAGCTGTACTTCCACAGCAACTTCTCGCAGGAGGGGACGTACTGGGGGGCATGGGACGGCACGGCGCTCGCCCCCGTGACCGACGGTTTGCAGGAGCCCGAATTGACTGGCAAGGGAGGCGAGTTCTTCGTCGGGGCCACCTTGCCAGGCGTCGACCCGCACGTGGACGATGCAAACCCCGGGGGCTACGGCGGGCCTTCGATCAACTACCTCTCGACCGGGCACAGCACGCAGTACGACACGTTCTTCGAGCTGCAGATCCCGCTGTCGCTGCTGAACATCACGGCCGATCGTCTGGACACCAGCACGATCGGTGTGTTCGCGGCCAACGGCGACGGCAGCGCGGTGGACAGCATTCCCAACGACATCGCCACGAGCAGCACGCCGGGAACGTCGCAATCCAACTCGCCTCTGGAGTGGAGTTCGGTGGACGACGACGACGAGTACTCGTCGCCGTTCGCGTGGGTCGGCACGCCCTGAGGGCGAACCCGGGTCCGGAGCCACCAGAGTTGGCCGCAGATTCCGCAGAGAGCCGCAGATGGTTTCGTTGCTTGTGCGGATGTGGGTAGCTGCTCGGCGACGGGTCGTGCGTCCGAACCATGCTGACCCGTCGTGGGAAGGAGCCCCACCCACCTGATGGGCGGCAGACCACCTCGGCATTCGCAGAGCAAGATCCAGAGGTTGCTCTGTCAGCCCGTCGGTTCGCTCCGGATCAGCGACGAAGCCGGCCGCTTGCGTTTCCTTGCCTCCGCCCCCATTCTCCTTGCCCATGTCCAAGACGTCGCTCGTCATCCACGCGCACTTCTACCAGCCTCCCCGCGAGAACCCCTGGACCGGGCGCGTGCCGCGCGAGCCCTCGGCCCACCCTTTCCACGACTGGAACCAGCGGATCCAGCGCGAGTGTTATCGCCCCAACGCCCTGTCCCGCATCCTCGACCACTTCGGACGCATCGAGCGCATCGTCAACAACTACGAGCACCTCAGCTTCAACGTCGGCCCTACGTTGCTATCCTGGATGCAGCGCGAGGACCCAGAGACCTACGAGAAGATCCTCGCTGCGGACCGCGAGAGCGTTCTGGCCCGACACGGACATGGCAATGCCATTGCGCAGGGCTACGGTCACGCGATTCTGCCCCTTTGCAACGATCGGGACCGTCGCACGCAGGTTCGCTGGGGCCTCGCGGACTTCCGACATCGGTTCGGGCGACGACCCGAAGCGCTGTGGCTTCCGGAGACGGGGTGCAATGACGAGACGCTGGGCGTGCTCATCGAGGAGGGGCTCGACTACGTGATACTTTCGCCGCATCAGGCGCAACGTGTCCGGCCCTTGCCGGCGGACCACGGGGAAGAGACGTCTTCGCTCCCGGAGGAACCGAACGACGCACGTGTGATCGAGGCTACGGGCGACGAGGTCGGGGTTACGGCTGTGGACGATGAGCAGGAGACCCAAGCCGACGAGCCTGCGATCGTGGCGCGGGAATGGCGGGACGTGTCCGACAGCAGCATCGACCCTGGCGTGGCATACCGTTACTTCCACCGAGACGGGTCCGGCCGTTCCCTTGCGGTCTTCTTCTACGACGGGCCCATCGCGCGGTCGATCGCGTTCGAGGGCGCGTTGGCGTCGAGTGACGGGTTGCTGGACCGGCTGGGTCGCGCGGTGGGAGGAAACGGACGGATCGTGCACGTGGCGACGGATGGGGAGAGCTACGGGCACCACTTCGCGTTCGGGGAGCGGTGTTTGGCGTACGCGCTGGACGCGCTTGCCCAGCAGCGGGGGTTCGAGGTCACGAACTACGGCGCATATCTCGAGCAGCACCCTCCGGTGCAGGAAGTGGAGATCAAGCCTGGGCCCAACGGCGAGGGCACGGCATGGAGCTGTGCGCACGGGTTGGGCAGGTGGTTGCGGGACTGCGGATGCCAGGCGGGGGCGCGGGACGGCTGGAACCAGGCGTGGAGGGCGCCCTTGCGCAAGGCTCTGGACTTCCTGCGCGAGGAGGCGATTCGCGTGTTCGAAGGGGCCCGTGGGCGGTTGTTCGCCGACCCCTGGCGAGCGAGAGACGCGTACATCGATGTCCTTCTGGGGTCCGCACCGCGGGAGGAGTTCTTGCGCGCTCACGCCGGGCGACACCTGCGGGAGTCGGAGCAGATCGAAGCGCTCGCGCTGCTCGAGATGCAGAAGCACGCCATGCTGATGTACACCAGTTGCGGCTGGTTCTTCGCCGACATCTCCGGGATCGAGACGGTGCAAATCCTGCGCTATGCCGCTCGCGTGCTCGACCTCATGGAGGAGCTCGAGCTCGAGTCTCCCAGGGCACGCTTCCTCGGGCTGCTGGCAGAGGCGCAGAGCAATCTGCCCGAGATGGGCAGCGGGGCTGACGTGTTCCGCCGCTTCGTGCAGCCGTCGCGCATCAGCGTGTACCGGATCGGCGCGCACCTCGCCATCTCGGGGCTGGCGGACGAAGACCCGGAGGCGGAGGGCGAGCTGTGCGGGCACACGTTCACGCGCAAGGATGGGCACACGCAGTCTCACGGACGCTTGGTGGCGTCGACCTCGCGCTTGCTGCTCGAGTCGGCCTCCGTGCGAAGGCAGACCGAGTTCGCGACGGTATCCATGCACCTCGGCGGCATCGACTTTTACTGTGCGTTGAAGCCTTTCCCCGGCGTAGAGCGGTATCGTCGGTCCACGGACCGGCTCTGGCGTGCGTTTCACACGGAGTCGCTTGCGACGCTGTTGCGGGTGGCGCACGAGGAGTTCGGCCCGGACGAGTTCGACCTGTCTCACGTGTTGCCGGAGGGTCGGGACAGGGTGGCGCGGCTCGTGTTCGGGGATCTGATCGAGCGTTTCTCGGAGCAGTACGCGCACCTGTACGATGACAACGCGCGCATCATCGAGAAGGTACAGGACGTGGGGTTCGAGCTTCCGGTGGAGCTGCGGGCGGCGGCGGAGTTCACCCTGGGGCGACGGTTCTCGCAAGAAATCCACGCGAACCGCGACAGCCACGACGCGTCGGACTACCGCGAGGCGGTGGCGCTGGCGGAGCGGGCAGCGCGACGAGGGTATCGGATCGACCGAGGGCGAGCGCAGGCGGCGTTTGGCGAGCGGATCGTCGAGGCGGTGAGCAGTGCGGTGCAAGAGCCGAGTCCGGAACGCGTGGCGGCGGCGCTGGCCTTGCTCGACCTGACGAAGCGGCTCGGACTGGAGCCGTCGCTGGACAGTGCGCAGGAGGCGATGCTCGAGGCCCGACGACGTCATGGGGGACGGGTGGTCGGTCTCGAGGACCTCGCCGGACCGCTTGGCCTATCTCCCGCGTCGGAGGCGACCTGACCCCCGCCCTACCGCATCGCAACATACCCCACCGTGGTCGACATCCTACAAGAGTAGACACCTGCACAGATCTGGTTCCTCGACCGCACGATTCATGTTGCACTGCGACATGAGCACGGCTAGGCTCCTCCCTTCCCAGCGTTCCTCCCGCACAGGTTCGCCATGCGCCCGCCCCGCGTCCCTCACCTCGTCGCATCCGTACAGCAGTTCGCGGCCTCCCAGCCCAAGCGGGCAGCCCTCACGTTCCTGCGCCCGGGCGCGGAGGACGTGTCCTGGACCTGGGAACAGGTCGACCTGCGCGCGCGAGCCGTCGCGGTGTCGTTGCAACGCAGCAAAGCCGCCAGGCGTGCGCTGATCCTTTGCCCCCCTGGCCTCGCCTACGTGGCGGCGTTCCTCGGCTGCCTCTACGCGCGGTGGATTGCCATCCCTGCCTACCCTGTCCAGGATGCCCGCTCTCGCCTCCGCGTGCAGCACATCCTTCGCGACGCCACCCCGAGCCTCGCGCTATCTACCTCCCCGTGGGTCCAGCGCCAGCGGGACGCGCTCCCGCTCGAACTGCCCTGGACGGCGGTCGATGCCTTGCCGGACGAACAGGCCGGTGGCTGGACGGAACCGTCGAGCTCGCCCGACGACATCGCCTTTCTCCAATACACGTCAGGCTCGACCCGGGCGCCGCGCGGAGTGATGGTCAGCCACCGCAATCTCCTGCACAACCACACGGCCATGCAGCGCCTGTTCGGCACGGGGCAAGACACGGTGTCCGTGAGTTGGTTGCCGCCCTACCATGACATGGGGTTGATCGGCGGGATCTTGCACATGCTGTTCGTGGGAGGGCACGGGTGGCTGCTCTCGCCGGACGCGTTCCTGCAAGACCCGCTGTGCTGGCTCGAGGCCATCAGCCGCACGGGGGCTACGTTCTCGGGGGGCCCAGACTTCGGGTACTCGCTGTGCGCTGCCAAGGCGGATCGGAACCGGGTCCGTGCGATGGACCTGCGCGGCTGGAAGACCGCGGTCCATGGCGCCGAGACCATACGCCCATCGACCTTGCGCCGCTTCGCGGAAGCCTTCGCGCCCGCCGGCTTCGATCCCCACGCGCACACGCCGTGCTACGGGCTCGCCGAAGCCACCTTGCTCGTCTCCGGAACGTCCGGCGTCCATCAGGCCTACTTCTCCGCAGCCGAACTCAGCCACCATCGCGCCATCCCCACCGACCCGTCTCGCGAAGAAGCGCGATCCTTCGTCGCTTGCGGACCGAGCATCGAAGGTCAAGACATCCTCATCGTGGACCCGGTCAGCCAGGCCCCCTGCCCTGCCGGACACGTCGGCGAAATCTTGGTGTGTGGCCCCAGCGTCGCGCTGGGATACTGGGAAAATCCTGAGGAGTCCGCGCGAGCCTTCCACAATCACCTCTCGCCCACTCATCCCCCTTATCTCCGCACCGGAGACCTCGGGGTCCTGCACGACGGGCAACTCTTCGTCACCGGCCGCCTCAAGGACCTCATCATCGTACGGGGGCAGAACATCTATCCTCACGACGTCGAGGGCGCCGTCGAAGACCGGGTGCCAGGCCTCCGACGGGGCGCCACGGTGGCCTTTCCGGCTCCCTCCCCGGACGGCTCCGAGGGCTTGGTATGCGTGGCAACGCCGGGGTCCACATCGGCCGCGGGGAGCGACTTCGCTGCCCTCTTGGGTCAGATCCGGGCCGCCATCCTCGAGGAGACCCGTATCGAACCCCTCGCTGTCCTCCTGCTGTCACCCGGGGCCGTCCCCAAGACATCCAGCGGCAAGCTGCAGCGAAGTGCGTGTCGAGAAGCCTTTCTCGACGGGACCTGGGCCCCTCTCGTCCGATGGGACGCCCTGCGCGACTCCGGTGATACGCCACAGACGTCCGACGCCCCGTTTCCCGGGACGGACCGCGCGGAGGAAGTCGAGCGTTGGCTGGCGTCGCGGGTCGCGACCCGGGCGTGTATCGATGTCCGTGGGATCGCGCCGGACAGCTCGCTGACGAGCCTCGGCCTCGACTCCATCGCGATGGTGGGACTGCTCCACGATCTCGAGCGGACGACGGGTCGATCACTCGAGCTGGCAGAACTGTTGGGCGGGGCCACGGTGACTACCCTCGCGGAGGCATTGCGGAGCGCCCCTCCGCATCTCACCGCTGTGTCCCAGTCCTCCCCGGCCTCCGAGGGACGATTCCCGTTGTCCTTGCCGCAACACCGCCTCTGGCTGGCCCACCAGAGCGACCCAGAAGGTGCTGCCCTCGGGCTGGTGACCTGCGTTCGCGCTCGGGGAACCTTGGACCTCGAGAGCTTTCGCCGCGCCTTCGAAGGCATTGTCTGGCGCCACGACGTGCTGCGCACCACGTTCACCGAACACGACGGGGAAGTCATGCCGGTGGTCCGGGCCGCATCACGATGGCCTTTGACGCTGGAGGACCTCAGCGGCGCCGCGCAGGACGCGCGGGAGGGGGAGTTGGAACGGGTGGTACGCCTCTTCGCCAGCCGCGACTACGACCTGGAGCACGGGCCGCTCGTGCTCACCCACGTTCTGCGCTTCGGTCCCCGTGAGCACGTGATCGTGCTGGCGATGCATCACATCGTGGCCGACGGATGGTCCATGGCCGTGCTCGCGAGGGAGCTGATGCAGCAATACAGTTCCCTGGTCGGCGCGACCGAAGACGACGCAAGCCAGCTGCCCGACCTGAAATTCCAGTACACGGACTTCGCACGGTGGCAGCGCTCCGTGCAGGCAACACCCAGCGCGCAGACGCATCTTGCCGCGTGGGCGGAGCGCCTCGAGGGCGCAGTCCCGCTCGTACTGCCGTCGGATCGCCATCGGCCAGCACCCGGAGCCGCGGGACGCCACTACCGGTTCGTACTCGGAGCCCCTCTGGTTCGGCCGCTACGTGCGCTCGGGCAGCGTCACGGCGCCACACTGTTCATGACGCTGCTCACGGTCTTCAAAGCCATGTTGCATCGCAACACGTCGCAGGAGGACCTGTGCGTCGGAACGGTGGTGGCAAACCGCGAGCGCGCTGATCTGGCGGACCTCATTGGCTTCTTCGTCAACGCCTTGCCCCTGCGCACGGTGCTGCGTCCAACAGACACCTTTGCCGACGCGTTGGGCAAGGTTCGACAGACCTGCTTGCATGCGTTCGCGCACCAGGGCGCCGACTTCGAGCAGATCGCCCGATTGCCCTCCGTGGCGTCGGTTCCCGGCAAAACGCCGCTGCTGACTGCGCTCTTCGTGCTGCAGAGCGCCCCCCGCGTTCCCCTGATCTTGCCGGGCGTGGACATCGAGATCCTCGGCGTGGAGACGGGCACTGCCCAGGCAGACCTTGCGTGGGAGCTCACGGAGGTCGAGGACGAGGTACGGGTCGTTGCGGAGTATCGAACAGCGTTGTTTGACGACACGACGATCGAGCGCCTTGCGAGTCAGTTCCGGCTTCTCGTCGAGAGATGGGTAGGTAGCCCTGAGGTGCCCATCGGCGACGTCGACTTGATGGACGAACCCGCGCGGCGCGCGATCGAACCGATGATGGGCGTGGGAGTACGGCCCGCCCCCTTCGTCTCCGCGGTCGACCGGGTGTTCGGGTGGGCAGAGCGCACGCCGGAAGCCTTGGCGGTACACGACGGGAGCACCGCGCTGTCGTTTCGGGAGCTAGCGACCCAGGCCAGGGGGCTGGCGGCAGAGCTTGCGGGGATTGGCGTGGGCGCCGAATGCGTCGTGGGATTGCTGGCGTCCCGGGGGACCGCGTTGCCCCTGGGTTGGCTCGGCATTCTTGCCTCGAAAGGGGTGGTCCTTCCCCTCGACGCGACGCACCCGCCGGCTCGCCTCCAGGCACTCCTGCAGGACGCGAGGGTGCGGCATGTCCTCGTAGAGCAGCGTCACGCGTCTCTGCTGGACCCAAGCCTGTGGGAAGCCGTCCCGACCGTCGAGCCCTTGGGGGCCGAGGGGACCGCCCTTGGCATCTATCGCTCTCGAGGCGCTGCGAGCGAGCCTTCGCCGTGCCCCATACCGATCCACCCGGATCAAGCGGCCTACGTCCTCTACACCTCTGGATCGACAGGCAAACCAAAGGGGGTCGTGGTGCCCCAGGGCGCCTTGAGCAACCTGTGTGACGCCCAGGCGAAAGTGTTTGGACTCCGGCCCGGGGATCGCGTGCTGCAGGTCGCGGGTCCCGCGTTCGACGCCTCGGTGTCCGAGCTGTTCGTGACGTGGAATGCGGGGGCAACGGTGGTCATGTTGCCGGAAGGTGCTTCTGACACGGACGCGCTCGAGAGGGCCTTCGTGGACGCCCATGTGACCCTGGCCACGATCACACCGACCGTCGCCCGACTGCTTTCGATCCGGACAGGCTCGCTCCGGACCCTGGTGCTGGCAGGGGAGCCGGCGGATGCCGGGCTTGTGCAGCGCGTGGGCGCGCGATGCCGGGTCATGAACGCGTACGGTCCCACGGAGGCTACCGTTTGCGCAACGGTCTGCGCGTGCGACGCAGCCGCCGAGCCGGCGATCGGGAGGCCTCTCCCGGGCGTGTCGGTGTACGTGCTGGACGACGCGCTCCGGCTCGTACCCGTGGGCGTTGCAGGCGAGATCTTCGTAGGAGGTGCGGGTGTCTCGCGGGGCTACCTTGGGGATCCGGGTCGCACGGCGCGAACCTTCCTTCCCGACCCCTATGCAGGTTCGCCGGGCGCGCGCATGTACCGTACTGGCGACAGAGGGCAGTGGACGGCGGACGGCCAGCTCGTGTTTCTCGGACGCAACGACGGGCAAGTGAAGGTGCGAGGCGTGCGTGTAGAGGTCGGCGAGGTCGAGGCGGCGCTCCGCACCCACCCGGACGTCCTCGACGCCGTCGTTCGGCTCGATCCGCGTCGTCGGGACGCCGGACTCGTGGCCTGGGTCAGGCTTCGGCCGGCACCGTCCGCTATGTCTCCTGCCAGTATTACCGCAACGTTTTGTGAAGCTGACTCGCCGGAGGTGTCGGCCTCTCATGCTCAGCAGCCCCCTGCGTGGCGATGGAGAGAGTTGCGGCAGCACCTTCGGGCGGTCCTTCCGCCCGCGGCCGTCCCGTCGGAGTTACGGGCCGTCGCCTCGATCCCTCGCACGACAAGCGGCAAGGTCGATGCGAACCGATTGCTCGAGGAAGTCAGGCCAGCGGACGACTCCGACGGGTTCGTCGCCCCGCGCACGCCGCTGGAGCAAGCCGTCGCGGACCAGGTGGCCGCCCTGCTCGGGCGCGATCGGGTGGGAGCCACGGATGACTTCTTCGCGATAGGCGGCCATTCGCTCACGGCTGCACAGCTAGCCTCACGACTGCGTCGGGAGCTCGGGGTGACGCTCTCGGTGCGGGCCTTGTTGGAAGAGCGGACGGTGGAAGGCATCGCCCGCCGCATTGCGAGTACCTCCCTGGCCGCGCGCGAAGATTCTCTGCCCCCTTTGGTTCCTGCTCCACGCACCGGGGAGATGCCGCTTTCGCATGCCCAGCAGCGTCTGTGGTTTCTTCACCAGATGGATCCCACCCAGGCTTCCTACAACATGCCGGCGGCGCTTCGATTGCGCGGGCCCCTGGACGTGAACGTGCTTCGCCGGGCCATCGACGAGGTCGTCGCACGCCACGAGGGACTGCGCACCAGCTTCGTCGCGCGCCGAGGCAAGCCGACCCAGGTCATTCACACGCATGGGTCGTGGGAGCTTGGGACGGTGGATCTCTCTTCCCTGGACGCGGAGCAGCAACGTTTGCAGCTGGAGGCCAGGTCCATGGCGGAGGCGAGGCGTCCGTTCGACCTCGAGAGTCCACCGCCGTTTCGCGCGACCCTGCTGCGGCTCGGAGAGCGAGATCACGTTCTGCTGTTCACGATGCACCACATCGCGTCGGACGGGTGGTCCGCCGGGGTTTTTCACCGCGAGGTATCCGAGCTCTACGGGGCATTTGCCGCCGGTCAGCCGTCCCCTCTGGCGCCGCTGCGCGTGCAAGTCGCGGACTTCGCAGTCTGGCAGCGAACCTGGCTGGCAGCCCCCGTGCTCGATGCTCAACTCGCCTACTGGAGAGGCCAGCTCGACGGCGCACCGTCGCTCTCGCTGCCCACCGACCGAGTCCGTCCGCTGGCACCCTCCTTCGAGGGGCGGCACCTCTCGTTCGACCTCGACGGCGAGACGGCTCAGGCACTTCGCGCGCTCGCGGCGGCCCAGGACGCCACGCTGTTCATGGTGCTCGCTGCGGGCTTCGGCTTGTTGCTGCACCGCTATAGTGGGCAGACGGATCTTTGCATCGGGACGCCGGTGGCGAATCGCGTGCACCCCGATCTCGAGCCGCTGATCGGCTTCTTCGTGAACTCGCTGGTGCTGCGGGTGGACGCATCCGGTGACCCTCCCTTCACGGAGCTGGTCCGACGGGTTCGGGGCACGGCCCTCGACGCCTACGCGCATCAGGACCTGCCGTTCGAACGCCTGGTCGAAGGGCTGCAGCAGCGCCGGGACGGCAGTCGGAACCCCCTCTTCCAGGTGATGCTCGCGCTGCAGAATGCTCCCTCCCGTCCGCTTCGCGTCGCGGACCTCGAGCTCGAGCCTGTTCCGGTGCAAACAGGCACGTCGCGCTTCGACCTCCTCCTCTCGCTCGAGGAAAAGGCGACCGGATTGCGGGGCATTCTCGAATACAGCTCAGACCTGTTCGACGAGACCACGGCGGCACGGATGATCCGCCACTACCGGTGGCTGCTGGAGTCGGTCGCACACGACCCACGCCAGCGCTTGTCGCGGTATCCCCTGCGAGACCCCGACGAGTTGGCGCGCGTCGCGGCCTGTTTCCGCACGTCGACCGCCCTTCCCCCGCCCGGTCACGCGCTCGCCCACTTTGCGACCCGCGCGCACGAGCAACCGATGGGCGTTGCGCTCGCAACCTCCGACCGCACTCTCACGTATGGCGAGCTGCATGGCGCAGCACAACACCTGGCGCAGCGCCTGCGAAGCCACGGGGTGGGCCCCGACGTCACCGTGGGACTTCTGTCCCGCCGCTCGTCGGCCCTGGTGGTCGGAATTCTCGGCGTCCTTCTGTCGGGGGCCGCCTACGTCCCGCTGCCCGACGGCTATCCCCCCAAACGGCTGCGTCACATGGCCGAGGCGGCGGGCATTCGTCTTCTCGTCGCCGACCCTGCCGTGCTCGACCGGCTCCCCGACTTCGACGGAACCGTGATCGAGCTCGAAAGCGCGTTCCCTCTTGTCGAGGCGGACGCACCGACCGCCCCCCCTCTGCTTCACACCGAACAGCTCGCCTACGTCCTCTTCACGTCAGGAAGCACCGGCATACCGAAGCCCGTGGGCATTCCCCACCGCGCGGTGCACGCCTTCCTCACGTGGGTGCTCCAGGCATTCACACCTTCCGAGCTGGCGTGCGTGCTCGCAGGCACCTCGTGCGCCTTCGACCTGTCCGTTTTCGAAATCCTCGGAACGCTGAGCGCCGGAGGCACTGTGGCCCTCGTGGAAGACGTGCTTGGGCTCGACGACTGCCCCGTCCGAGATCGGGTCACGCTGATCAACACCGTCCCGTCGGCCATGCGGCAGTTGCTGCGCCTGGGGGCCGTCCCTGCCTCCGTGTGCACGGTGAACCTCGCCGGTGAGCCTCTCACGATGGATCTGGTTCGACAGCTGTACGCGCTGCCCGGGGTTCGCCGCGTCGCGAACCTGTACGGACCGACGGAGACAACCACGTACTCGACGTACGCGAACGTAGCGGTGGACGAGCCTGGGGTGGTGCCCATTGGCGCCCCGATCCTCGGAACGGAAACCTATGTCCTCGATGCGGGCCTTTCTCCGGCGGCTGTCGGGGAATGGGGGGAGATCTACATCGCGGGGGCGGGCGTGGGACGAGGCATCTTGCATGATGCTGCGAGCACTGCCCGGCGATTCGTGCCAGACCCCTTCTGCCCGACCGGTGGTGCGCGCATGTACCGCACGGGCGATGCGGGGCGCGTGCTTGCCGACGGGCGCATCGCCTTCGCAGGGCGTATCGATGACCAGGTGAAGGTCCGCGGCGTCCGCATCGAGCTTCAGGAAGTCGAGACGGTGTTGCGACAACACCCGAGCGTTCACGACGCCGCGGTCATCACCCGGGACGCCAACGGAGTCGCCGAGCTCGCCGCCTACGTCGTAGCTAGCTCGAAGGACGCGCTCCCGAGCGACATCGAAGCACTCGCGCAAGAGCAGGTGGAACACTGGAGATCGGTATACGATGCCGGCCACGCGGAGGGCGGAACTCAACCGTCGCGCTTCGACACCCGTGGGTGGACGAGCAGCTTCACGGGAAAGCCTTACGATCTGCCGTCGATGCGGGCTTGGGTCGACAGCATCGTCTCTCGCCTCCGCGGACTGGCGCCCCGCCGGGTGCTCGAGATCGGCTGCGGGACGGGGCTCGTTCTCTTCGGCCTGATCGACCTGTGTGAGAGTTACGACGCGACGGACTTCTCCCGGCCCGTGCTGGACCGCGTTCGGGGAGCCCTCACTCCGCCGGAGAGCGGCAAAGTCCGTCTGCTGCATCGCGAAGCCGAGGACCTCTCTGGGTTGCAGGACCACTACGATCTGGTCGTCATCAACTCGGTCATGCAATACCTCCCGAACGCGGAGCGAGCGACGGCCTTGCTGGATGCGGCTGCTGACAGGGTCGCGCCGGGCGGGCATCTGTTCGTGGGGGACGTGCGTAGCCTTGCCTTGCTCCGCATGTTCCACGCCGCGGTGCAACTGGCCCAGGCTCCGCCTGATCGGCCCCTGACGGAGTTGGCCGCCCGCGCGAGCCGAGCCATGCGTGCCGAGGTCGAGCTTGCCCTCGACCCACGGTTCTTCGAGGACTGGTGCGGCCGCAACCCCGGATTCGGCCCGCCGAGGCTGCTGGGAAGAACCGCACGCGAGCCCACCGAAATGAGCCTGTATCGCTACGACGTGCTCCTCCCCCGAGGCGAGCGCTGCGATCGGGCCAGGCCAGCGGAGTTGCCTTGGCGCAACGACATGGCAGAGACCGGCTTGCTCCGCGAGCTGCCGACCGCAGCGGTCGTGCTTCGCCAGGTTCCGGATGACCGGATTGCGTCCCACGCGCGTCTGCTTTCTTGGGTCGACCCGCCCGGCGCCGCGGACGCGCCCTCGAACGCCTTGGCAGCCCGACAAGCCCTGGAGGCGGTGCGCAGCGGTGTGAACCTCGAGGACCTTCTCGGCACCTTGCGATCCGGCGGCTGCGAGGCAGAAGCCCTGCCCGCCTCGTCCGACGCCACGTGCGACGTGGTCGTCTGGCTGGCGGGAACTCCGCGTCCCTTGTGCGAGGCTCGCTCTGCCCAGTCCGGGTGCTCGGCCAACGATCCCCTCTTGCCACGCCGCGAAGCCCACTTGGTTGCCGCCTTGCGACGCCATCTCGAGAGCCGTTTGCCGGAGGCCATGATTCCGTCCCATCTCACGCTCATCGACGCCTTGCCGCGGACGCCGAGCGGGAAGGTCGATCGCATCGCCCTGCGTGTCGCGGACGTGCCGGCCACCTCATCGACACGTTACGTTGCGCCTTCTTCGCCCTTGGAGAAGCTCCTTGCATCGATGTTCGAGGACCTGCTCCGGGTGGATCGCGTGGGCGTGCACGACGACTTTTTCGAGATGGGAGGGCACTCTCTTCTTGCGACGCAGCTCGTGTCCCGGATCCGGGAGGAGCTGGACGTGGGCCTGCCGCTGCGTCTCGTCTTCGAGCATACGACGGTCGCGGCCCTTGCCCTCGTGCTTGCGCGAGACCTTGCCGCCGGTGTCACCGGGGAGGCCCTGGCGGACGACGACGACCTCGAAGAGGGAGAGCTATGAGCCAGGACGGGCTTGCCTTGCTCGTGGAGTTGCGCCGGGTGGGGGTGCGGCTTCAGGTCGATGGGGATGCTCTGCGCTTTCAGGCTCCGAAGGGAGTGCTGACGCCGGAGTTGCGTGCGCGGCTGCGGGCGCACCGTGACGAGATTCTCTCCTTTCTCAGGGCGGCGCCGGGGACCGAAGCAAGGGAGGGCGCGGAGGTGGGCGACGAGCGAGTGAGCATCGCGGGGTCGAACGATCCCGTGCCGCTTTCCTTCGCTCAGCAGCGACTCTGGTTCATGCATCAGCTCGCCCCGGAGTCCGCTTTCTACAACATGCCCCTGGCGATTCGCCTGCGCGGCCCTCTGGACGTGATTCAGCTCGAAAGGGCGCTCAACGGCGTATTGCGACGCCACGACGTCCTGCGCACCACGTTTCCGTCGACCGACGGCCGAGCGGTTCAGCGGGTGCACGCGCACGAGGCCCGGCCCCTTCCCCTCGTGGATCTGTCTTCTCTCGATCGCTCGCAAGAGCAGGCTTTGGCGTTTGCCGAGCACGAGGCCCGCCAACCGTTCGATCTGGAGGGAGGGCCCCTGGTCCGCTTCCTGCTGCTGCGTCTCTCGCCCGAACACCACATGCTCGTGCTGACGATGCACCACATCATCTCGGACGGGTGGTCGATGAGCATTCTGGTGCGGGAGTTGAAGGCTGGCATGGGCGACGAGCCGCTGCCGGACCTGCCGCTCCAGTACGGCGACTTCGCGCGATGGCAGCGCGGCTATTTGCAGCAAGGCCGGCTCGACGCCCTCCTGTCCTACTGGAGGAAGAAGCTAGACGACGTCCCCGCGCTGCGTCTCCCCGCGGACCGTCCGGCCCCGGAAGTGAGCCGCTATCAGGGCCGGCAGCACCGCTTCCAGGTGGATGCCACCACGGTCCGTGCGCTGCGTGCGATGGCTAGGGAATCACAGTCGACGCTCTTCATGATCTTGCTCACCGGCCTTCAGGTGGTGTTGATGCGCTGGTCGGGACAAGCGGATCTGTGCGTGGGCACAGCGGTGGCGAACCGCAATCGAAGGGAAATTGAGCCCCTGATTGGCTTCTTTGTCAACACACTGGCTCTGCGCACCGACCTATCCGGGGACCCCACGCTCGAGCAGGCAGTGGGGCGCGTGCGGCAAACGGCGCTCGATGCGTATGCCCACCAGGACTTGCCGTTCGAAGTCCTGGTCGAGGCGCTGGGGGTTGAGCGGCAACCCGGGCGCAATCCCCTGTTCCAGGTCATGGTCGTGCTGCAAAACACGCCGAAGGAATCGGTCGCGCTCGGGGACCTCGAGGTGGAGACTGTCGCTCTGGAGCTGATGACCTCGAAGTTCGACCTCACCCTCGAGGCCACGGAAACGGGGGACAACCTCTCGTGCCTGTACGAGTACGATCAGGCACTCTTCGACGAAGCGACAATCCGGCTGCTCGAGCGGCAGCTCATCCTCGTGCTCCGAGCCCTTGGAAACCAGCCTCTTCAGCCCATCAGTCGGGTCTCCCTGGCCGACGCCCGCGACCTCGCGGAGCTTCGCGTCCAAGCGCTGGGCCCGCTCCTGCCCGGCACGCGCCATCCGGTCTCGGAAGCCGTAGCAAACCATCGGCGGCTCGTCCCCGATCGCCTGGCAGTCTGCGCCGACGAAACGGAACTGACCTACGAACGGCTCGAGCGCCAGGCCGAGCGGGTGGCGCGCTGGCTCCTGGCCACCGGTCCCGGTGACGAGAGGCGCATCGCGGTCGCCTGCCGAAACCAAGCTCTTCAGGTCGTTGGTGTCCTGGCGGCCCTCAAGGCCGGAGCCGCCTTCGTCCCCCTCGACCCCGAGCACCCTGCCGGAAGGTGGAAGTTCATCCTCGAGGACAGTGGCGCGTCCGACTTGCTCACGGACTTCGACGCAGACTGGCCCGACCTTCGGCGCCTGCGACTCGACGGTGCGATCCCGGAAATCGATGTGGCTCTCCCGCGGGAGACACCCCCCGCGAGCCTCTGCTACATCGTATACACGTCGGGCACCACCGGAACCCCCAAGGGCGTGGCCGTCGAACATCGCAACCTCGAGGGGAGCCTCCTTGCGCGAGCGCAGCAATACCCGGAGGCTCCGAGCGCGCTGCTGATGTGGTTGTCGCCGGCCTTCGATGCGGGCGTGGGAGCCATGCTATGGGCGCTGTACGCGGGAGCGACCCTCGTGGTCGTTCCGGTGACGTCCTGCTTGGACCCGGTTGCGGTCCGCGCGTCCATTGCCTTGCACAAGGTCTCCCACCTGGTGACGACGCCTTCGCTCTACCGGCTCTTGCTCGACACCGGGACAACCCAAGACCTTGCCTCGCTGCGGCAGGTGGTGATTGGCGGGGAGGGCTGCCCCGCGGAGCTTGCCCGCATGCATGCCGGTTGTTTGCCCTCCGCGTCCCTTGCCAGCGAGTACGGTCCCACGGAGGCGACCATCTGGGCCACGGTGCAGGAGGTGACCGCTTCCCGTGTGACAGGGCTGGGTCACCCCATCGCGGGCGCACGCTGCTACGTGCTGGACGATCACTTGCGACCGTCGGCTCCCGGCGAGCTGGGCGAATTGTATCTGGCGGGGGCGGGCGTCGCGCGTGGGTACTGGCGACGGCCCTCGAGCACGGCGCGGCGCTTCCTGCCAGCCCCCTTCGATGCGGCCGCAGGCGAGCGCATGGTGCGAACCGGAGATCTGGTTCGCCGCACGGCAGCAGGCGACCTTCGGTTTGTCGGGCGAAGGGACTTGCAGGTCAAGCTTCGCGGGCTACGCATCGAGCTCGAGGAGGTCGAGGCTGTGCTGGGCGCGCACCCGGCCGTAGCGCAAGCCGCGGTGGTCGTGACCGACGACGACGGGACACCGCAGCTCACCGGGTTCGTCCACGTTCGCCCCCAGGATGCCGGCGGGGCCGCGGAGGTCTGCTCGGAACACGTGACCGCATGGAGAGCGCTGTACGACCAGAGCCACGAGGCCGAAGGGTGTCTCGACCCGCGCTTCGATATCCGAGGCTGGAACAGCAGCTTCACCGGGCGGCCCTACGGCGCCGACGAGATGCGCGCGTGGCGGGACCACACCGTATCGCTGCTGCGAGGGCTCGGGCTGGGGACGGTGCTCGAGATTGGGTGCGGTACTGGATTGCTGCTCTTCGCGATCCTGAGCGACTGTGACCGGGTGGACGCCCTCGACTTCTCCCAGCCTGTGCTGCACCGCATCGATCGCGTGCTGGCGCCGCACGAGAAGGCCAAGGTGCGCACCTTCTGCCGCAACGCCGATGGGGTCGACGACTTGCCTGCGAGTGCCTACGATCTGGTCATCATCAACTCCGTCGTGCAGTACCTCCCCGACGTGGGCCAGCTGCTTCGCGTGCTCGACGGGGCGCTCGAGCGCGTTCGTCCCGGGGGGCATCTGTTCGTGGGCGACGTTCGCAACCTTGCCTTGCTCGACGCGTTCCATGCAGCCGTGCAGCTCGAACAAGCACAGGATGATCGCTCCTGTGCGGAGCTGGCGGAGCGGGCGCGTCGACAGGCTGCGCTCGAGTCGGAGCTTCTGATCGACCCGGCCTTGTTTCGGGCATGGGCCTCGACGCGAAACGTGCCTGTCGAGGTTCAGCTGTTCGCGAGGACCGCCCACGCGCCCACGGAGATGAATCTCTATCGTTACGACGTGGTCGTGCACCGTCTCGAACGGGGGGCCCCGTCCAGTCCGCAGCGCGAGATTTCCGTCCGATGGGGAGAGGATGCGCACAGCCTCGAGGACCTCGCAAACCTGGTGAGAGCGGCGCTGGAAGACCCCGGACCGACGTGTCTGGTCCTCGGAGGGCTTCCTGATCGCCGCATCGCACGGGACGTGAAAGCCGCAGCCAACTTCCGAGCCCCCGGCGGTTCTGACAGATGTCCTCATCTCACCGCCCGAGCCTTTCGGGAGCAGCTGGCGGCCGAGGAGGCGGACGCGGTGGACCTCCGGGATGTCGAGGAGCTGGGCAAGTCCCTCGACTGCAGCGTAACGATCGGACCGGCGGATGCGGCAGGACGATGCGAAGCTGTTCTCCTCGCCCGAGGCGCGCGGCCGCCTGCTCCGGCGCCGCACGAGGGGTTGTCCACCGCAGATGCGGCGAGCCACGCCAATGACCCGTTGCGTGTCCGGCGGGAGAGCTTCGTCCAGCGCGACCTCGCAGAATACCTCTCTCGCGTGCTGCCGGGTCCGATGGTGCCCTCGCGCTTCGTGCTGGTGAACGCGCTCCCGCGCACGACGAACGGAAAGGTGGACCGACCCGCGTTGGCGGCGATGGGCCGAGCCCGTCCGCTCCGATCCCGGACGCTCCCCCGGGACGAGGTCGAAACGGCGCTGGTCGCGATCTTCTGTGAGGTTCTCGACCGACCCGTCGTGGGTATCGACGACAACTTCTTCGAGCTCGGGGGCGACTCGATCCGGGCCGTACAGGTGACCGCGCGGGCGCGGAACCACGGTCTGACGCTCCGTACGCAGGATATCTTCCTGCACCCCACCATCGCGGAGTTGGCTCCGGTCGCGGGACACCTGCCTCCGCCCTCCGTGCACGACACGGAAGCGTCGACGACCGAGCCGGTCGCGGACCGGGGCGACACCCGGGAGACCGCCCCGGCCCAGCGCTGGGCCGAGAGCCGCTTCGGTGGGTCCGTGCGCGCGGCGCCTTTGCTCCCGGTCCAGCAGGGGTTGCTCTTCCACACGCTCGGGTCCGCGGACCCGTCGATGTATCTCACCCAGATCGGCATCGGGCTGGCCGGCGAGGTTCGCGGTCCCTTGCTCGAGAAGGCGTGGAATCACGTCCTTCGCGCCCACCCCGCCCTGCGCGCTTCCTTCCACGCGGAAGGGCCTCCGGAGCCAGTCCAGGTGGTGCACGAAGCCGCGAGCGTGCGGCTCGAGGTGCTGGACTTCTCCCACGCACCGGATGCCCAGCGGTTGATTCGCGAGCACGTCTTGCGGGACCGCGAGGCCCCGATCGACTTGTCCGTGGCCCCCGCGATGCGCGTGTGTCTCCTGCGCGCCGACGCCCATCACGTCCACTTGCTGTGGACGACGCACCACATCTTGCTCGACGGGTGGTCTGCCGCGCGGGTCATTGCGGACGTGGCTGCCTGCTATGCCGCGCTGACCCGGGGAGAGACGCCGGCCCTTCGCACGATCGACGGTCCGTCTCTCGCACACAGGGCGCTCGCGCAAGTAGACGCTTCTGAGCACCGAGCGTTCTGGTCATCGGTCCTGTCGGACGCGCCGACGACCGGTTCGCTTGCCGTTCTGGAGGCGCCAAGATCCCAGGAGCCTCGTGGTCACCAGCGCGTCGTGGCGCGACTGCCCGCCGCGGCGGCGGCAGCGTTGACGTCCTACGCGAGGGCACACGGACTCACGCTCAGCACCCTCGTCCACGCGGCCTGGGGAATGCTTCTGTGCGCAGCGAACGGGGCCCGGGACGTCGTGTTCGGCACGACGGTGTCCGTTCGACCGGAGCAAGAACCGGAAGCGGAGCATGCCGTGGGGCTCTTCATCAACACGGTGCCTTTTCGGGTTCGGCTCGACCCGCAGGCACGGGTGCACGAGTGGCTAGGCCAGGTGCAGGAGAGCCACGCCACGGTTCGCATGCATGGCACCCCGTCCTTGGTAGACATTCGGCGCTGGGCGGGACTCTCCCACCGCACGCTCTTTCACAGTGTCCTCATCTACGAGAGCGCTCCCCGGTTCGAGACGTCCTTTGCAGACGAGCTGGTCGTCGAGGACGTCGAGGACTTCGCCACGAGCCACTACCCGCTCACGGTGGTGGTGCTGCCACCGGACGGCCTCGGCGGCATGGAGCTTCGCGCGGGTTTCGACCCCACCCGGGTATCCCATGACCTCGCGCTGCGACTGCTCGACGGCATGGCGATGCTGCTGGCTCGCATCGCGCGCGGCCTTGACCAGGCAGTAGATGACGTACTCCGCGGAGTGCAAGTCTCAGACTTCTTCGGGGAGGCTCCGTTCGACGCGGACGCCCGATCGCGACGGGCTCTCGAGCAAGCGATCGCCACGCACCCGCTGGTTGAGGACTGCGTGGTCCTGTCTCGGCCCCGCGCCGATGGGCAGCGCTGCCTCGTTGCGTACATCGTGGGCAGAGGAGCCGGTTCGGCGGCGGGGTTGCGGGAGTACGTGACCCGGGAGCATCCGGGGTCCCCGGAGCCGGAAGCGTTCCTGTTCTTGCAGGCCATGCCCTTGGATGGCAATGGGGGCGTGGACGAGGCTGCCCTTCAGTCTCTTCCGGTGCTGGACGAGCGAACGCTGCAGGACGTCCGGGTGCTCCTCGCCGGGTTTGGCGCGGAACGATGTGCACCTTGTCTTGGGCGAGCGCGGAGAAGCCTCCCCCGACAGCATCTGTCGAAGCTTCTCCCTGGGTGGCGTCGTTTTCCGCGGGCGGACGGGCGTCAAGCCTCGGACCTGCCCGACGAAGGGGGTCTGCTCGGCGAGGATCTGCTTCTTGCGCCGCGAGCGATGACCCCTTTCTGTCCGCTGGTCTTCCCGGAGGGATCCCCCGCCACGCTGCCCGAAGCGTTGATCCGGGCTGCGCGGGAGCGCCCCGGCCATGGAGTGACGTTTGTGGAGGACGCAGGCTTAGAGGCGCAACGTGTGCTGTATTCAGAACTGCTCGGGGAAGCGCGACGGGTCGCGTCCGGCCTGCGGGTGGCGGGAGTCTGTCCAGGTTCGTTCGTCCTGGTCCAGTGCCTTCTCAACCGCGACATGCTGCTGGCCTTCTGGGGGTGCACGCTGGCGGGCGCTGTGCCTGTGCTTCTTGGGGTGCCCGCGTCCTTCGGCCATCCCGGCGCGGACCTGAAGCGCGTGGAGGCCGCCTGCGCGCTCCTCGGGCCTGCCGTCCTCGCTGACGAAGCAACTTTTGGTGCCATTCGGTCTTCCACGCTCCTGCGACTGCCGCACACGCAGGTGCTTACCCTCGACCCACTGCGTCGGATGGCGCCGAGCGGTCGCGACACGGTACATGACCCGGACGCGCCGGCGCTGGTCTTGCTGACTTCGGGGAGCACAGGCAGACCCAAGGCCGTCATCCAGACCCATCGAACGCTGCTGTCCCGTTGCGAGGGCGCCAACCAGATGAACCGGGTCGGCCCCGAAGATGTGGCGTTCAACTGGATGCCGATCCACCACGTGGGCGGCATTGTGAGCATCCACTTGCAGGACGTTCTGGCGATGGCGAGCGAAGTCCACGCGCCCACCCGGGACATCTTGGCGGACCCGTTGCGCTGGATGGACGCCCTGCAACGGTATCGCGCGACGATGACCTGGGCGCCGAACTTCGCGTTCGGGCTCGTGAACGCCCGGTTGCGCGAAGCCCCGGAGCGGCGCTGGGACCTTGCTTCGGTGCGACTCGTGGTGAACGCCGGGGAGACGATCGTGCCATCGACAGCGCAACGTTTCATGTCTGCGCTCGCGCCCTCGGGGTTGTCGCCCCAGGCCATGGTCCCCGGGTGGGGCATGTCCGAGACCTGTTCCGGCACGAACTACTCCCACGACTTCCACGCATGGGACCCGAAGGACCAGGGTGGCTTCCTGGACCTCGGGCCTACGATCCCCGGATTCCAAATGCGGGTGGTCGATGGCGCAGGGCGTGTGGTTGCGGAGGGGCAACCGGGCAGCCTGGAGGTACGCGGGGCCCCGGTGACCCCTGGATACCATGACGTGGGCGAGCTCAACGCGCGCGCCTTCTCCCCGGACGGTTGGCTGCGGACAGGTGACATTGCCATCTTGCGCAACGGACGGCTCACGCTCACCGGGCGCCGGAGCGACCAGATCGTGGTGGATGGTGTCAACTACCACGCTCACGAGATCGAGAGTGCGGTGGAGGAGTTGCCCGACGTGCGGGCCTCCCTCACGGCGGCGTGCGCGGTGCCGGACGCCCACACCGGGGGGGATCGCCTCGCCATCTTCTTCTGCCCTTCGTCCCAGGATGCGCCGAGCGCGCCCGAATCTCTCGCCTCCCTCGTCCGGTCGATACGGCGCCACGTGGTGCAACGGGTGGGGCTCAACCCCGCCCTCGTGGTTCCCGTCACCGCTTCGGAGCTTCCTCGGACGGACATCGGGAAGATCAAGCGCAGGGAGCTTGCCAAACGGTTGATCGAGGGCCGCTTCGACAGCGCGCTCGAGGCGCTGGACGTCGCGTCCGGTTCGGATGAAACGCTTCCAGATTGGTTCTGGCAGCGTACGTGGCGTGAGCGCCGGCTTCCCGAACCGTCCGAAGGCATGCTCCGGTCGGGTCGCACGCTGGTTCTCGCAGACGATCTCGGGCTGGCAGCGGCCCTGGAGCCCCTGTCGACCCAGCATGATGGTGACTGGGTCGTTGTCCATGCGGGCACGGCGTACCACCGCCACGGGCCCACTCGCTTCACGATCGATCCCGCGGAAGCGGGACACTACGACAGGCTCGCTCGAGACCTCGACGTCCACGAGGCGCCGGTTCGTCGTGTCCTTCATCTCTGGGGCTACGACGACCCCATGGGCGTATCGACGGACCCGGAGGACCTGCATCGCCGCCTCGACCGAGCCGTCGTGAGCGGGATGTTGTTGGTCCAGATGTTGTTGCGGAATCAGGGAGAGCAACCTGTCTCGCTGCTCTTCGCCACGACCGGAGGACAGGTCGTGGGCGATGGGGACTCGGCGGAGCCCGCGTCCTCGGCGATCGCGGGGCTCGTGCGTACGCTACCCCTCGAGGAACCTTCCGTGCGAACCCGGTGGGTGGACCTCGAGGGGCGCGACCCGTCGCAGGATGCGCGAAGCTTGACGGCAGAGCTGAGGGTCGATGGGGGTGGTCCGGAGACTGCCTACCGAGCGGGAATTCGTTGGGTCCCAAGGATTCGACCTGCCACGCTGCTCGAGGCGAACGCGCCGCGGCCCGAGCCGCTCGTTGCCCACCACGGACTGGTGCTCATCACGGGCGGCCTGGGAGGCATGGGCACGTGGGTGGCGAGGTTCCTCTCCGAGCGATACCAGGCGCGCTTGCTGCTCATCGGTCGGACGCCGACCCCTGGTCCTGCGCTTGCGACCCTCGAGGCATCGTGTCCGTTCGTCACGTATGCATCGGTGGACGTCTGCGATCCGGCCGGGTTGCGGACGGCCGTGCAACGCGCGGAGCACCTCTTTTCGGCGAGGCTCGTCGCGGTGTTCCATCTGGCCGGGCATGGGGACGTTTCGTCGCACTGGGAGTCGGGGGATGCGCATCGCCTTCGCAACGAGACCGTGGGTTCGCTGCGCGAGATGCTGCGCCCGAAGGCGCTCGGCGCGCTCGCCGTCCGGCGACTTCTGATTGACCATCCCGCGGCATCGTACGTGGCATTCTCTTCGGTCCACGGGCGGTTCGGCGGGGCCACGCTCGGATCCTATGCGGCCGCGAGCGGCTACCTCGACACGGATGCTCTCGCGTATGCGGCGCGCGAGGGCCGTCGAGTCCTGTCCGTGGCCTGGTCATCCTGGCGCGGGACAGGGATGAGCGCGCAGGCGCCTGCCGCTGCCGTGGACGCGGCGCGGGCTCTGGGGTTCTGTGCGCTCGAGCCGCAGCAGGGGCTTCGGTCCCTCGAGGTGGCCCTGGAGCAGGGATGGTCCCATGTGCTGATCGGTCTGGACGGGACGCGGGCGCACGTGGCGCGGCACGTGGACGGGCCGCCCTTGCAGGACCAAGAGGTGCTCCTTTGCCACACCGGCGCGCCTCCTGCGGTCAGTACCAGCACCGACCGCTTCGGGGTTCCCGTCCCGCTTCGCCCCGTAGCTGTGTCCGAGATTCCAACGACCCCCTCGGGGGAGATCGACCAGGACCGGCTCGCGTCGCTGGCCCTCTTGGACCCCGGCGCCTTGCCTGCGTCCCTTGCCTTGTCTCCTCTGCAGCAATCCCTGGCCGAGGTGTTCCGCAAGGTCCTCGGACTTGGCCGAGCCGTGGGCGCGCAGGACAACTTCTTCGACTTGGGAGCGGACTCTCTGTCCCTCGTCAAGGCCCACGCCATGATCGTGCACGACCTTGGCGCGGCGCTGTCCCTCGTCGACTTGTTCCATCACACGACGATCGAAAAGCTCGCAGCTCATCTCGAGCAAAATGCCACGCCCGCTCGACCTTCGCCCGCCACGGACCCCGCGGAGGCGGGAAAGGAGCTGGCGGCCGGACGACGGGAAAGGCGGCGGGTGCGACGGGAGCGCGGCCGCGGAGGCCGGGAGTAACACCTTGGAACGCAACGACGACAAGAGCGCACGGGACGATGACGGGCTCGACGCGATAGCGATCGTGGGAATGGCGGGGCGCTTCGCTGGGGCGGACGGGCCTTCGTCTTTGTGGGATCGCGTTCGCGCAGCCGAGTCGTGCATGACGACCTTCACGGACGACGAGCTTCGCGCTTCCGGGGTGGCGGACGCGCTGCTGCGGGATCCGCGGTTTGTCCGCACGGAAGGGTTCCTCCGGGATCAGGAGCTCTTTGATGCGTCCTTTTTCGACATACCGGCCCGGGAGGCGGAGCTACTCGACCCCCAGCACCGGCTCGGCCTGGAGTGCGCCTGGAGCGCGCTGGAGGACGCCGGATACACGCCCTCGGGGTCCGGCGGACCCGTAGGCATCTTCGGCGGCGTGGGCCTCAGCAGCTATTACATACAGCACGTGCTGCCCGCGATCCGAAACGAGCCGCAGAACGGCGCGATGGTGCTGTCCCTCATGGACAAGGACTACTTCGTATCGAGAATCTCCTACAAGCTCGACCTGAAGGGACCTTCCATCTCCATCAACACTTCGTGCTCGACGTCGTTGGTAGCGACGCACGTGGCCTGCCAGAGCCTTCTCAACGGGGAGTGTCGACTCGCGCTGGTGGGGGGGGCGCACCTCAACCCGCTGCACCCGCTCGGCTATCTTCACCAGGAGGGAACACATCAATCGCGGGACGGGCACTGTCGGCCCTTCGACCACCGAGCGACAGGCATGGTGGGAGGCAATGGGTGTGCGTTCGTGGTGCTGGAGCGTCTCGAGGACGCGGTGCGGAACGGGGACTTCATCCACGCGGTGATACGAGCGTCCGCGGTGAACAACGACGGTTCGAACAAGGTGGGGTTCGCTGCGCCTGGGGTCGAAGGGCAGGCTCGCGTGATCGCGGAGGCGCTGGCGCTGGCGGACATCGACGTAGAGACGATGCGCTACGTGGAGGCGCACGGGACGGGAACGACCCTGGGGGACCCGATCGAGGTGGCGGGGCTGACGAAGGCCTACCGTTCGTACACGGCGAAGGTTGGCTTCTGCGCTCTGGGCTCCGTGAAGGCGAACATCGGGCACTTGGGGTCTGCCGCCGGTGTGGCGGGACTCATCAACGCGGCGTGCGCGGTACGGACGCGCACGATTCCTCCTTTGCGCGGCTTCGAGGCGCCAAACCCTGCGCTTCAGCTCGGAACGAGCCCCTTTTTCGTGGCCCGAGAGGCGCTCGTAGTCCCCGCGAATGCAGGGCCGTTCCGTGCGTCGGTGAGCTCGTTGGGAATCGGAGGGACGAACGCACACGTCGTGCTGGACGAAGCCCCCCCCACGGCACGCCGACCTCGCAAGGGGATCGTGCCGGCAGCGAGCATCCAAGGAAACCACCCTCGATCGTTTCATGTGCTCCCGGCCTCCGCGAAGTCGGAGGCTTCGCTCGACGCGATGCTTGGCAAGCTCGAGGCGGCCCTCGCGACTCCCGTCGAGGGCACCGTGGTGGACGTGGCGGCCACCCTGCAGTCGGGGCGCGTTGCCTTTCCGCACCGCGCATTCTTCCTGGCCCACGAAGACAGCGGTATCGTCCTGCAGCAGCCGCTCTCGTCCCGTGCGAAGGCGCCTGTGGCCCCGCCGCCCGTGATCTTCGTCTTTCCGGGCGGTGGAAGCCAGCACCCGGGCATGGCGCACGGGCTCTTCGAGCGCGAGCCCGTCTTCCGCAAGGCGCTGGAACAGGGCGCAAGCACGCTGCGGCGCCACACCGGCGTGGATCTCATTGACCTGTTGTACGGCGCTCCGTCGGAGGACCGGGCGCAAACGCTACAGCGGACTTCCCTGGCACTTCCTGCTCTCTTCCTCGTGGAGGTCGCCCTGGCTCGACTCCTGATGGCTTGGGGCATTCGCCCCGCGGCCATGATCGGGCACAGCCTCGGGGAGTATTCCGCGGCCTGCCTCGCTGGCGTGTTCGACCCCAACGAGGCTCTTCTGCTCGTGCACCGTCGCGGCCAACTCATCGAGACCCTCCAGCCGGGCGCCATGCTCGGTGTCGGGCTGCCCGAGGAGACGTTGACTCCCAGGCTCGACAAGAGCCTGTCCCTTGCGGCCGTGAACGGCCCGGCCCAGTGTGTGGTCACTGGAGCCGTCGTCGCGATCGACGCCCTCGAGAGGCAACTCAGGAGCGAGCAACTTCCGTGTCACAGGCTGGTCATCGGCGCCGCAGGGCACTCTCCCCTCGTGGACCCCATTCTCGAACCCCTGGAGCGTGCGGTCGCCGGGGTCTCTCGCAGCGCGCCCACCGTGCCCTATGTCTCCAACGTGACCGGCCGCTGGGTCACCCCGGATCAAGCCCAAAGCCCTTCCGCCTGGGCAAGACACCTGCGATCCACGGTGCGCTTCTCGGACGGTATCCGCACGTTGTTGCGCGACGGCCCGGCGCTCTTGCTGGAGGTCGGTCCCGGAACCGCGCTTTCGAGCGTGGCGCGCCTCCAGACGGAGCCCGACCGCGGTCAGTACGCCCTGCCCTGTCTCCCTCACGCACGCGAGACCCGTCCGGCCGACGCTGCCCTGATGGAGACCGTCGGGCGCCTGTGGACCCACGGGGTGGACATCGACTGGAAGGCCATGCGGGGGGACACCGCGTCGCGACGGATTCCCTTGCCCACGTACGCATTCGACAGGAAGCGTTACTGGCTCGACCCGGACGAATCCGCCGGTCCGGCTCACCGCATCGAGCGCAAGGAGCTGGAGGATTGGTTTTGGGTGCCAGTGTGGCGACAGTCCCGTCTGCCTGAAACTGGCACGTCTGGAAGACACGTGCTTGTTTGCTCCGACGGCCTCGGGCTCGAATCGAGCCTGGCCGCGCGGCTGGTCGAGGCCGGTTGCGACACGCGCCTCGTGGCTTCGGTGTTCGGGGAAGCGTGGGACGAGCACCGCTGGGCGGAAGCGCGGACGGGGGACGACGATTGGAAGCCAGATACGGTGATCGTGACGTGCCACACCACGGACCCGGCACGCGTGCACGAGCGGTTGCTCGCGCTCGCACGCGCTTGTCACCGGTCGCTCGGGGACCGTGTCATCGACGTGGTGGTGGTCACGCGAGGTTGGCAGCGCGTGGACTTGTCGGAGTCGGGAGTGCCTGCGTGGGGAGCCATGATCGGTCCTGCACACGTGATTCCGTTCGAGTATCCGGACCTCTGCGTTCGACTCGTAGACGTCGACGCGGACGCGGTCGCAGGACTGGGCGAAGAGGTTCTTCACGCAGCCGGGGATGTCGAGATCGCGTACCGCAGGGGGCAGCGGTGGGTGCGGGATTATGTCCCCGCTCCGTTGCCGTCGGCTTCTTTGCAGCACAGTCCGCTGCGCGAACAAGGTGTCTATCTGATCACCGGGGGGCTCGGCGGGATCGGTCTGGTGCTCGCGCGGCACATGGCAACGTGGAAGCCCAAGCTCATTCTGACGACGCGCAAGGAGTTCCCGTCGCACGACACATGGTCCTCGCTCGCCGACCGGCCGGACACCGCAGTCCCCTCGGCACTTCGCGCCACGATTCGCACGCTGTTGGAGATCGAGGAGGCGGGGGCCGAGGTTCTCGTGGAGACCGCGGATGCGACGTCACCAGGAGCGATGGGCCAGTTGATCGAGCGAGTCACGGCCCGGTTCGGCGCACTCCACGGCGTGCTGCACGCGGCGGGTGTGAGCGAAGGGGGGTTGATCGAGCAGGCTGACTGCGCGCTCGGCGAACGCGTGTTTGCGCCGAAGGTGCAGGGCACGCAAGCGCTATGGCGGGCCACGGAGGGAACGCCTCTGGACTTCCTCGTTCTATTCTCCTCCCTGTCCACGGTGACCTCGGCGTACGGTGGGGCGGACTACGTGTCCGCAAACGGATACATGAACCAGTTTGCCCGGGTCCACGGGGACGCCAGGCGGGTGATCGCGGTCGCGTGGGACGCATGGAACGGGGTGGGGATGGCGCAGCGCGCGGCCTGCCTGAACGGGTTTTGCGAGGCGGAGCACCCGGCCATTTCTCCCCCCGAAGGGTGGGACGCGTTCCTGCGCATCCTGGCCTCCGCCCCGTCCGAAGTGGTGGTGTGCACCCAGGACCTCGGCGCCCTTCGCAAGCGAAACCGGGCGATCAACCAGGCGGCTTCGCGGACGCACGGTGAGCACGGCGTCGATGCTACTTCGGAGCAGATCCACGGCAAGCGGCCCGTGTACCCTCGCCCCAGCCTTTCCGTGGCCTACGTGGAGCCGCGCACGGCCCTCGAGGTTCGCCTGGTGCGCGTGTGGGAGGACACGCTGCGCGTCAGTCCCATCGGGATCGACGACAACTTCTTCGAGCTTGGCGGTGAGTCGATCGTCGCGGTTCAGATCCTGGCGAAAGCGCGAAGCGTGGGCGCGACGATCTCCGCGAAGGACTTGTTCGAAGGCCCCACGGTGCGTCAGATGGCCGAGCGGGCCCAACGGGCTGCACCCGACACGGTGCCCGGAGGCGAGGAGTCTGCTCTGCAAGGCCTCTCCCAGGAGGACATAGCTTCCGTGATGCGTCGGTTTCCTGCGGCAGAGCGCGTCATGCCGCTGAGCCCTCTGCAAGCGTTCATGGTGCGCGAGAGCCTTCGCGACGGCGGTCACCGCTGCTTCATCAACCAGGCCGTGTCCCATGTCCGAGGGGACCTGCCCGTGGACGTTCTGCGCGGCGCCTTCGATCGTGTACTGGCGCGTCACGAGGCGCTGCGATGCGCGTTCTTGCTGGAAGGCGTCACCCAGCCTGTCCAGGTCGTGTGTCCACCCCGACCGATGGACGTCGACATTCGAGACTGGAGCGACACGAGCGAGGGAGACCGGGATCGCGCGTTCGATGCCTTCCTTCGCGAGGATCGCGAGCGTGGGGTGAACCTGGCCGAGCCGCCGCTGCTTCGGCTGTGCGTGATCAAGCTGGACAAGACACCCACGTATCGCCTGGTGCTCACGGGGCATCACGCGGTGATGGATGGCTGGTCCTCGCACATCGTGTTCGCCCAGGTCGCGCGCGCGCTCGCCGGAGAGGACCTTGGTGCGGGCGAAGCAGCACGAGAGGGTTTGCCTCTACGACGCTTTCTCGGGTGGCTCGCGGGACAGGACCGCGACGGGGCGCTCGCACAATTCGAGGCCGAACTCCGTGGCTACGACCCAGCGTTGATGCTGCCCGCCCTGGCCTCGGAGGGTCCGGGCCCCGACGGCAGGACGTTCGGTCGCGTGGGCGTTCGGCTTGGCTCGGAGGCGACGGAGCGGATCACGAGCGCTGCGCGCGCGCGCCAGGTCACGGTTCACACCCTGGTGCAAGCAGCGTGGGCGCTTCTGCTCGCGCGTTGGACGGGACGGGACGACGTCGTCTTCGGTGTGACGGAATCTGGACGACCGGAGTCCTTGCCTGGGGCGTCGGAGATCGTGGGGCAGCTGTGCAGTGCTGTGCCGCTGCGGGTGCGGGTGCCGGCCACGGTCTCTGCGGACTGGCTTCGGTCCGTGCAGCAAAGCCAAGCGACCTTGCGCGACATGGCAGCCGTCGGACTGGACGAGGTTGCGATGCGCGCGCTCCGGTCTCCTGCCGGCACGCTGTACGACACCCACATGGTGTTCGAGAGCTTTCCCGGCGGGATGGCGCCTGCGGGCGAAGCGGGGGACGACGCGTACGTGATCGACGGGTGGCACACACCGCTGCGGGTGTTCGTGTTTCCCGGGTCCGACCTTCGCGTGGAGCTCTGCTACGACGCCACGAGGGTGGACGCAGCCAGGGTGCGCGCGTTACTGGATGACTATGGGACTCAGCTCGCGCGCATGGCGAGCGAGTCATTGTGAAGGGCCGTGAGGAACACCATGGAGAGCGACGAGAGGACGTACAAAGTCGTGAGAAACGACGAGGAGCAGTACTCGGTGTGGCCGTCGGAGAAGCCGATACCGCCCGGGTGGCGGGAGGTTGGCGTGGAGGGGACGGAAGAGATTTGCCTGCAGCACATCGAGCGGGTATGGACGGACATGCGGCCGAAGAGCTTGCGCGACGCCATGGGTGGCTGAGACAGGCTGGAGTGTAGCCGTTTGGAGTTCCGTGAGTCCATGAGCGTCCCTCTCGTATTGCAACCCATCGGCGTGATTCGAACACCGTTCTTGCAGCAGGAGGGGACCCCGATTCAGCCGTCGATGTCCCGGGACACCGTGGGGAGGGTGAGTGTGTATGCCCCCTACCGTGCTGCGCTGGCGGACCTCGAGGGGTTCGAGCGCATCTGGTTGATCTTTCACCTGGACAGGTCGGGTCCGTGGAGGCCGCGGGTGGTTCCCTACAGGGACGTGACGGAACGGGGGATGTTCGCGACGCGGGCGCCTTCGCGGCCGAACCCGATTGGCATCTCCGTGGTGAGGCTGCTGTCGGTGGCGGAGGGGGAGCTGGAGGTGCAGGGAGTGGACATGCTGGACGGGACGCCGCTGCTGGACATCAAGCCTTATGTGCCTGAGTTCGACGCGCACCCTTCGTCCCGGGCGGGGTGGTTGGACGAAGTTGGGTCGGGGAGACGGAAGGCGGACGGACGATTCGGGGGGTCGTTGTGAGCTACTTGGCGCGGAGATCGAAGTTCTGGAGCAAGTCTTCCAGCTCGATCTTCTTTTCGAGGCGCTTGCTCTGGAGCTCGACCATCTCTCTGCCCGCCTTGTCGGCCTGGGCGGTGAACTCCTCGAGGCGCTTGTTGAGCTTCTGACGCAGCGCCCCAGCGGCGTTGTCCTTCGCAATCGCCTGCAGGCTCCGTCGGGTCTCGCTGGCCCTTTGGTCGAGGGAATCGCGTTGCTCGCGGAGGCCCTCGATTTCGGTGTCCATCCGCCCGATTTCCTGGCGCAGCTTGACGATGGGCTCGAGCTTGGCGCGGTCCGCCGGGTTGAGACCGCCGGAGACGAGCAGGGTGTCCAGGAGCTTGACGCTGCGGCTATCCCAGATGGTGAGCTGCATCCTGGAGGGGGTTTGCTCGACGACCTTGATCTCCGCCTCTCGCTTTCCGGCGGAAACCTTGATGGGGATCAGATAGGCATTCATCAGGTCCTCTGTCTCTTTGGGACGGTCCACAAGGGCGTAGTTGGTGCCCGCCTTGGAGTGCCTGATGAGCACGGTGAAGCCATCCTTCAAGGACTGGCTCTTGACGTTCCACGTGGTGGCGGTACGCGCGAAGCTCTCGACCTCGAGGACACCGCGAACGATGCGGAGCAGTCGCATCTCGTCGCCGGTCCGCTCGACGGAGGATGTGACCATGATCCCGGGCTCGACGGCGAACGGGATGGTGGCGCTGGTGCCGGCGCCCACGGCTTCGCTGAGCCCCTCACCCACGAAGCTGCCACCTGCGTAGATGCTAATGGGCCCTGGCTCCAGGACGAAGGGGGTGCTGTTGCGGAAGCGGACGACGCGGTAGGGGTTGGCTTCGTAGCCCATGCCTGCGCCGCCGGGCTTGAACAGGAAGGTCTCCTCCGCGTCGACACCCTGGTTGATGATGGCAACCATGGTGGAGGAACCGTCGGGGACCGTCACCGGCGTGACGAGATCGAAGCGCGTGAGGCCACTGACGGCGCTGGCGCGTGCCTGGGCCAGGGTGCTCTGACGCAGGGACTCGAACGCGACGGCGGGCTCGGGGGGCGGGGGCGGAGGCGCTGCAGGCGCTCTGTCGTAGCGCCCTCCCTCGTCCTTGTTCTTCTTGTCGCCGACGGGTCCGCGTGCGGTCCGGGACGAGGGCATCGCCGCTCCTACCGCACCGGTCGGCATGTCCATCAAGTCGCTCTCCCCCGCTTTCTCCGCCCTACGTTCTTCCACCCCCGAGTCATCCTCGGCCTCCGCCACTTCCTCGGGCGGTGGCTCGTCGCGCTCGTACGAGGTCTCCCCCACGGCCACGCGCGCGCGCTTGCTCACTCCCGACTCCGTCAGGTCGGAGCGCTCCACGTCGCGCGGCGTGTGAAGGTCATAGCGAAAAGCGATGGGGGCGCCAGACGTGAGGGACAGTCGCACGTCACGCCAGTCCTCGCCGCTGGTGTTGTCGACGACGGCCCACCCCTGGAGCAACGCCTTGCCTTTTCCCTTCTCGGGCAGCACCACGCGGTAGGTGGGTTTCCACATGGGGGCGGGAGAGACGTAGCTCACGACGACGTCGTGGGAGGAAGCGCCGGTGAGACGCACGGCGACTTCCACCTGCTGGAACATGCCTTCCCCTGCCGTCGCATCGAGACTGCGGTGGAATTGCAGGGCGAGGTCGCCGTCCTCCAGGGTGATTCCCTTTACCTTCGAGAGCAGCACCACGCGCATGGAGTCATCGTCGAGCAGGGTGATCTTGTGGTCCGTCGTGACCCTCGGCTCCGAATCGCGCCCACGCTGAGCCGGCTCCGCGATTGCTTCCTCCACCACCTCCACCATCAAGATGCGTCCCGACAGATTCCCACGCTCCGTATGCAGGATTACGCGGGTACCGCGCAACACGTCCAGGACCTCGGCCAGACTGCCCCTCCCCGGAGCCAGCGTCGCCAGCGCGGCGTTCGCCCAACTCTGGGGGTCCAGCGGCATTGACACGCTCACCGCCTGGCCCCCGTCCCGCTTCACCACGGTGAGGCTCTTGAGCAAGTCGTTGACGTGATCCTTTCGGACTTTAATGCGAAGCACGTCACCGTCGACGCGTCCCTGACGCTCGAAGTAGCCCACACCGTTGCGGTACAGAACGACACTGGACAGGTCGAGGCCCGCCTCCGCGTAGGGGTACTTCGCTCGCCCCCCGGAGCACGCGGCGACAGAGAGGGCGGCAACAAGAAGGAAAGGACCGAGTTTTCGCATCGTGAGAGACCCCTGTGTGGAGGTGAAGTGGCCAGCTTACCCGAGCACCCGCTGGCGGTGCATTTTCCTGCACTTGTCCGTCCCGGCCTTCGACGGGTTCGGGGGCCATCCCTTGGGAGGTTTTTGTCCGTCGTCGCGGGCCGTTTCTGGCGCATCATGGGACCACACCCAACGCAGCGGCGGCTGTCGTGTCCACTCCACGACTTGCTACCCCGAGGATCCAATCATGCGTAACCGCACCTTCGTTCCCTGGCCGATCCTGCTTCTCGTGGCGCTCGGCGCCGGTGCCTGCAAGGACAAGTCGAAGGCCTTTCCCGAGCCCGACCCCGTCTCCGCGGACCCTACCGGGTCGGCCCCGCCTCCCGGTCCGGTCTCTTCGGTGGGGACCCTGAACGGCGTCGGTGTGGAAGGTTCCAAGGATGGCCCTTGGGAGGTGCGACGCGCGGGCACGGGCTCGGGGGACCTGCGGCGCGGCGGCAAGGGTTCGGGGACCTCGGGGCTCGGTGCACCAGGTGGCAAGCCCTCCCCCGCGAGGGCGAAAGCAGCGGAGGCGCCTGCTCCCATGGCCGCCGCCCCCCTTGAGGAAATGGAAGAAAAGTCGGCCGGGACGCCCCCGCCCCCAGCCGCCATGGGAGGCGCCCCCATGAAGGCAGGCTCCACCGACGACAACGCCGCGTTCGACGAGTTCCTGACCTTCCTCGCCACCTGGACCGACCGCGCGGGCATGGAGAACCGGTATCAGAAGCTCGACGTCAAGAGCCGCCGGCTCATTCGGGTGGTGGACGCAAAAGGCAACCCCGTACCCGCTGCCAAGGTGCGCGTTCTCGGCCCCGACCGGGACGGGTCGGTATGGGACGCGACGACGTACGGCGACGGTCAAACTCCCTTCTATGGGTCGCTCGCGAGGGGGGGAGCCCAGGGCAGTATCGCCGCCGTAGAAGTGTCCTATGGCGGCAAGCGCGCGGTGGCGAGCTGGACGGGCGAAGGCGACGTGACGGTGAAGCTGCCGGACCTTGCCGGAATTTCCCCTGAGATCCAGCTGGACGTTCTGTTTCTCATCGACACGACGGGGTCGATGGGCGACGAGATCGAGCGGGTCAAGAATACGTTGCTGCGGGTCACGGAGCGGCTGCGGGAGTTGAAGACGGACTTCGACCTTCGCTACGGGGCAGTTCTGTTCCGCGACATCGGGGACGAGTATCTGACGAAGACGCACGCGTTCACGTCGGACATCTCGGCCTTCGACGGTGCGCTGCAGCAGGTGAAGGCGGGAGGGGGCGGTGACGGACCGGAGTCGGTGAACCAGGCCTTGGCGGAAGCGGTTTCGATGGGCTGGCGAGAAGGTGCTGCTAAGGTGGCATTCCTGATCGGCGACGCCCCCCCGCACATGGACTACCAGGGAGACATTCCCTATGGGGACAGTGCCGTGAAGGCGATCGGCAGGGGGCTGCGGGTGCACAGCGTGGCCGCGAGCGGGCTCGATCCCGTGGGTACGCTCGTGTTTCGTCAGACGGCGCAGATTTGCCGGGGCAAGTTCATCTTCATCGAGTACGGGACCAAGGAGGAGAGTGCTCGGTCCCACGGGGTGACGGGCCCGGTGAAGAGCAACAATCTCGACGACATCGTGTTCGATCAGATCCGCGAGGAGGTCGAGAGGTGGGGAAAGGCTGGGTAGGGACTGCGGACGAGCCCTACTCCCCCGCAACGATCTGTCTGAACCGCCGCAGCACCGTGCTCGCGGCGTCGCATTCACGGACTTCTGCCAAAAGGCGATCTGGGTCCAATCCCTCGGCCCGCAGGGCATCCGCGCGACCCTGGATGTACCCCCGCATCACGTCGGCATCGAACTCGGGGTGGAACTGCACCCCCCACGCACGCCGCAGGCGGAAAGCCTGGTGGGTGCTGAGGGAGCTGAAGGCAAGCGGGGTCGCGTCCGGTGGCAGCCGCACGACGGCCTCCGAGTGGGATTCATGGGCAAGGAAGCGGTCGGCGAGGGCCGACAGCAAGGGATCGTTTCGTCCCTCCGGGGTCTTGTCGATCGGGACGGTGCCGATCTCCCTTCCTGCGGGGTTGCGAGCCACCTGTCCGCCGAGGGCGTCGGCGAGCAGTTGGTGTCCGTAACAGATGCCGAGCGTGGGACGGTCCTGCAGGCAGACTTCGCGCAGCCAGGCGGCGGAGGCCACGCTCCAGGCCTGCCGGGCGGTGACCATCGCAGGAGACCCGGTGATGACCACGGCGGCGACCTCGTCGGCCGGAGGAAGCGGAACGCCTTCGAAGACGGGGACCACGAGGATGTCGGACCTGGACAAGCCCAGTCCGTCGACAATCCAGTCCTCGAAGTCACCGCGCCTGCGGGCGATGGCAGGCAGCGTACTTCCCGTCTTGAGGATGACCCACGGGGGAGGCATGGGCAGGACATGGCGCAGGCGTAGCGCACTTGTCAACCGCGGATGCCGACCGTCGCTTCGCTTCGTGCGCCACGAACTGGGCCACGCCCCTGTTCACCTGGTAGCGTTTTGTCCATACCGAACCTGTCTGCTGCCCACTCATGAAGCTCGATCGCGATTCATCCAAGCGAGACCAGACTGCGACGCCGAGGGCGTTTTCTCGAACGAACACGCTTGGACGCGCTTCGGTGGTGGTCCTGGCCGGGTTGGGGGTAGCGGGTCTCGTGGCCCTTGCGGCGGGTTCGACCCCGCTCCCAGGGGTCGCGGCGATCACGGAGGACCTGCGTACCGCGCCCGAACCGATAGGCCGCGACGATGCTGCGCCTATCCCGGCGGTCCGCGACGTGACGGCCATGGTGCACGCGCCGGGGGCAGCGACATCGAGCGGCGCCGAGGCGGACGGGAGCGCATGCGTGATGCAAGCCCCGCTCACGGAGGTTCAGCTGGCGGAGGTGCTTCAGGCCGGCTACGAGGCATTCTACGGACGGCCGGCGAGCGCGAACCGCCTCGCCTGCGCCTGGGCCCACTGTGCGTTCGAGCACGGGCGAGGCACGAAGCTGTTCGGCAACAACCTGGGCCACATCACCACGACGGGAGCCTGGCGTGGCCCCACGTGCGTGAAGTCCTTCACGCACAAGGTGAGCGCGAACCCGAATCGGTGGGCATCGAGCTCGCAGACGTTCCGGGTCCACCCCACCCTGGAGGCGGGGGCATTGGACTACTGGAAGCTGATGGACGCGCAGTACCCTCACGTGATGATCGCCTGCGACCGGGGCGACTCGCTGGCTGCCGCGCGGGAGTTGCGGCGCCGAAACTACTTCACAGGTCCTGAGGACCGGTACGTGCAGTCGCTCGTCCAGCTGTACATGGAGGGTCTGGGGAGCGTGTTGACCAAGATGGCCGCGCCACCCTGGCCGATCGGACCGAAACCCGTTCGGTAGGGGTCAGTTCGACGGCTTCTTCGGGTCGAAGGGGGACAGGGTGATGAACCGCCCGGCGTTCGCAGCGGTGGCTGGCTGGTCGTGCACGGGAGCCTGTCCCGCCAGGACGGTGCGGGCGAGCCCGAACGCCTGGGCCACCTCGGCGAAGTACTCCGGCGCGAGTTGGACCGTGGTTCCGTTCTTCGACAGCGTGACGTGAATGGTGCCGCAAGGGCATCGGGTGACCCGGACGCCGTCGGTCTTGACGAGCTCGGTGTGCGGCCCGCAGGTGGACTTGGGATCGGACATGAAGCGATCAGATAGCGCCGATGGTGCCCGGTGCCAAGCCCACCCATGTCACGTCGTTGACGATTGCGTCCGAAATCGCTAGTACGGTCGCCATGCGCATTTGGATTCCCCTCCTCGTTGTCGTGGTCGCGGCCGCTGCCACAGCGGGCTGCAAAACAGCTAGCCTCACCTCCAGCGGTGCACAAGTTGCCCCGACTCCTGACCCGCTGCCCCCCGAGTGCAAGACCCTCGGACTGGTCACCGGCAAAGGCGGCGGAACCTTCGGTGGCGGCATGGTCAGCAACGAAGACCTCATCGAGTACGCGATGAACGACATCCGCAACAAGTCCGGAGAGCTCGGTGCAACCCACGTGCGCCACGACCCGCCCCAACTCGGGCAGGGCGACGGCACCACCACGTCGGTCACGATCACGGGCACCGCCTACAAGTGCCCGGACACCACCCCTCGGTCCCAGTAGTCCCTCTCAATCGCAGCCCGGTCCCGGGCGTTCGAAGTGCGCGCAGCGCGGAAGTGCATTGCCACAGCGCTCCCCGTGAGACAAACTCCCGCGATTGGGAGTTCCCTCGATGCAACACACCGTCGCTCGACTTTCCTCTGCCCTGATTGCCAGCTTCCTGGCGGTCGGTTGCTCGTCTGGTGACGAGGTCCCGTAACCCCATGGCCGAGAACCCCTGGCAACCTCCTTTCCGACCCGGAACCCTCCGCGACCGAATCCTCGAAGCCACCGAGCGAGGACTCACAAGCGGCGCATTGCAGCCGATCCCCACCTCGTTCCTTCCGCTCGAGGACCGCGGGATCTCCTTCGTGGTGCGCGTCGTCGACAGCTTGCGCCGCAAACAGCAAGCCCGTCAGACGCAGGGCAAGACATCCCCCGCAAACCCGTTCCTGCCGTGCGACGCCGACCTGTACGTGGCCGACGTCTCCGACACGCACGTGGCGGTGCTCAACAAGTTCAACGTGATGAACCATCACCTGCTCGTCGTCACGCGGGAATTCGAGCACCAGGAGCGTCTGCTGACCGCAGCGGACTTCCACGCGCTGTGGCGATGCCTGCGGGAGGTGGACGGGCTGGGGTTCTACAACGCCGGCGTGGTGGCCGGGGCAAGCCAGCAGCACAAGCACTTGCAGCTCGCCCCCTTCCCTCTGTCGGAGGGAATCGAAGGGCTGCCCGTGGACCAGGTCGTGATCGCCGCTATCGAGGGTGGACGAGAGACCGTCACCCACTTCCCGTTTCGCCACGCTGTGGCGGAATGCGAAGACTCCTGGTGCACTGACCCGCACGCGGCGGCCTGCGCGAGTCAGGACCTCTATGCGAGGTTGCTCGAGCGCTCAGGGCTCCGGGTGGAGCCGGGCAAGATGACGCGGCCGTCGCCGTACAACCTCCTGGTGACGCGGCGGTGGATGATGGTGGTGCCTCGGTCGCAGGAGATGTTCGAGGGGATCTCGATCAACGCGATCGGGTATGCGGGAGGCTTGTTGGTTCGCAATGAGGAAGAGCTCGGGAGGGTCCGCGAGGCAGGTCCGATGAAGGTGCTCGAGACGGGGGGCGTTGCGTTGCGCGGGTAGGGAGCCTGTGCAGCTCGGTCAGCCACCCTGGGCTTGGAGGCATGAGACGAGCAGGTTGATCTCGGCGCCACACTTGCCGTCCAGAGGAACGGGGGCGTCCTGCACGCACTGGTAGTCCGCGGCCGTGAGCTTGGCACCGCACACGGTGACCAGCCCGACGGCGCCTGCGCAGGGGCCGTTGGCGATCTTGTCGTTGCATGTCTGTACGCAATTGGCCGGTGCGCACGGAAGACTCGACATCGCGTTGCACGTGGCCGTGCACTCGGCAGACAGGTCCGGCATGCCAGCCGGAGGGCCGTTGGCTACGCAGGAGATTCCCGCCTGCGCCTCTGTTTCGCACACGCCCGCGACGAGCGCGCTGTGGCCGGTCCCGTCGCAGGCCCAGTCCGTCACGGGACGGGCTTCCGCGCACGTGACGAACAAACTCATGATGTCGCTGCACCAAGGCGCGTAGTCGATGGCCGACTGGCAGAGCGCGACACAGTTGGCATCGTTGGGACAGTTGAGCTCGGCGGTCTTGGCGCATCGCTGCTCGCAGAGGGTCCCGCCCCCTCCCGTCCCGCCGGTGCCGCCGGTCGCACCCGTGCCGCCGGTCGCGCCGGTTCCGCCGGTCGCACCCGTGCCCCCCGTGCTGCCACCGCTACCGGCCTCGCCCGATGCGCCTGCCGCGGCGGTTCCACCGGTGCCACCGGTTCCCCCACTTGAGCTGCCTCCACCGCCCCCACCGCCACCGTCGTCACCGCCACAGTGGACCAGGAGCAGTCCGGCCACGAGACCCATCCATACACTGTTTGCAGTCATGTGAGCTCCCAAGCCAGGGTTGCAGGTGTCAGGGTTTTGTGGGCTGCGAGGGACGAAGGTCGAGGTCTTGCAGCAAATCCTCCAGCTCGATCTTCTTCTCCAAGCGCTTGCTCTGCAGTTCCACGATCTCGCGCCCGATCCGGTCCGCGTCCGAGGTGAACTCCTCGAGGCGCTTGTTGAGCTTGGCACGCAAAGCTCCCGCTGCCCCGTCTTTCTTGATGGCCTCGAGGCTCCGACGCGTCTCGCTCGCGCGCTGGTCCAGGTCCTCCCGCTGCCGCCGAAGGCCCTCGGACTGTGTGTCGATCCGGCCGATGTCCTGCCGAAGTGTGACGATGGGCTGCAGCTTCGCCCGCGCCGCCGGCGTGAGGGTCCCCGACACCATCAGCGTGTCCAGCAGCGTGACACTGCGCGTGTCCCAGATGCTAAGCTGCATTTTCGAAGGGGTTTGCTCGACGACCTTGCGCTCGCTCTCCCGCTTGCCCTGGGGCACGACCACCGGGATGAGGTAGGCGCCGTGCAGGTCCTCCACGCCCGTGGGCCGGTCCACCAGCTCGTAGTTCCAGCCTGACTTGGGGTGGCGCACCAGAACGGTGAAGCCGTCGTTGCGCGTCTGGCTGCGCACGGTCCAGGTGGTGGTGGTGCGTGCGAAGCTCTCGACCTCGAGTACACCGCGGACGATCCGCAGCAACCGCATCTCCTCACCCGATCGTTCGGTGGAAGAAGACACCATGATACCCGTCTCGACCGCGAAGGGGATGGTGGCACTCGTGCCGGTACCCACAGCTTCACTCAGGCCTTCACCCACGAAGGAGCCACCCGCGTAGATGGCGATCGGACCGGGCTCGAGGACGAAGGGGGTGGTGTTTCGGAAGCGGACGACGCGGTAGGGGTTGGCTTCGTAGCCGGACCCGGCGCCTCCCGGCTTGAACAGGAAGGTTTCCTCGGCCTCGACGGCCTGGTTCACGATGGCGACCATGGTCGACGAGCCTTCGGGCACGGTCACCTGGTCCGTAAGGTCGAAGCGGGTCAGTCCGCTCACGGCAGTGGCACGCGCGCTGGCTTGGGTGCTTCGGCGAAGCGAGTCGAAGTCGACCGCGGGGGCCGCGGCGGGCTCTTCCATCGGTGCGCGATAGTCTGCCGGTGGCGGGGGAGGAGCTCCCGGGGCGCGCGTCGCCGAAGGCTTCGCGGGGGCGGAAGCGGTGCCTGTGCCACCGCTCCTGCCTCGGCCCAGACCTCCGACCATGCCGTCAGCCATGACTTCCGAGGCGGCCTCCTCGTCCCCGTCCCATGCGTCCATCTTCGGTTGAGCCGCGACAATCGGCGCGGGCGCGGCCTCGGGCTCCGGCTCGTAGGAGGTTTCCCCCACGGCCACCCGAGCGCGCTTGCTCACTCCCGATTCCGTCAGGTCCGTCCGCTCCACCTCCCGCGGCGTGTGCAGGTCGTACCGAAACGCGATGGGCGCTCCGGACGTGAGCGCAAGCTGCACGTCGCGCCAGTCCTCCCCGCTCGTGTTGTCCACCACCGCCCACCCCTGCAGCAGCGCCTTGCCCTTGCCTTGCTCCGGCAAAACCACGCGATAGGTCGGCTTCCACATCGGCGCGGGCGCCACGTAGCTCACGAGAAGGTCGTGCGAGGCCTTTCCCACCAACCGGATCGAGACCTCCACCTGCTGGAACATGCCCTCTCCCGCCGTGGCGTCGAGGCTGCGGTGAAACTGCATCGCCAGGTCCCCGTCCTGCAACGTGATCCCCTTGACCTTGGACAGAAGCACCACGCGCATCTCGTCGCCGTCGAGAAGCGTGATCTTGTGGTCCGTCTTCGGCTCCTCGGGCGGCGCCCCTCGACGCGGCGCGGGAGACGGAGCCGTCACGTCCACCTGCTCCACCATCAAGATCCGTCCAGAGAGGGACGACGACTCCGTGGTCAGCGTCACCCGCGTGCCACGAAGGGTGTCCAGCACCTCCGCAAGACTTCCTCGACCGGGCGCCAGCGTCGCAAGCGCGGCATTCGCCCACGTCTGCGGGTCCAGCGGCATCGACACGCTCACCGCACGCCCTCCCGACTTCTCCACCACGGTCAGGCTCTTGAGCAGGTCGTTGACCTGATCCTTGCGCACACGCAAACGCAGCACGTCCCCATCGACCTCGCCTTGCCTCTCGAAGTACCCCACCCCGTTGCGGTAGAGCACGACGCGGCTCAACTCCAGGTTCGAGTCCGTCGACGGATAGCGCGCGCGCCCATTGGAGCATGCGGGCAATGAAACAGCGGCCATCAGAAGCAGCGCGGGGAGAACGTGGCGCATGGGCGAAACCTCTCGCGTGGAAGCCCGGATCGGCTATCGATCGCGTAGCTTGCGGGTACCATACGACGACTTCGGGCCGAATGGGTTGACGTGTTGTTGGCCGTCCAAACCCACATCTGACTACAATAGCGCCACAACCCGAGGTAACGATGCGAAAAGCTCACCTTCTCCTGCCGCGCCCGTCCCGTCATCGAATCCGGATCCCCTGCCAGGTCGTGCGCCTGCGCGACTTCAAGCTGGTGGCCGACTCGATCGAGAACCTGTCGCTCGGCGGGCTCCTCGTGGGCCCGTGCGACCCAGTATTGACCGGAGAGCCCCTGTTTCTTTCGTTCCGCCTGCCGCGGTCGGGTCAGTGGATCGACACGGAGGCGACCGTCGCGCGCGTGATTCACGGCCGTCGCGACGGGGACAGGACCCGCCAGCTTGGGGTGAAGTTCGACACGCTGTCGCCGCAAGCGCGCGATGTGCTTCGGGACCAGATTCACCGGGCGCCGCCGCTTCCGCCCTGCCCTCGCCCTGGGCGTCGTGACACGGGGCCCGCGGTCAGCCGGCTGAGCATGGGGTCGGGGTGGATTCGCTCGGCCTTCGGGCACGCGCTCATCCGGTGGTGGGAGCGCTGAGCAACCCCTGACGGAAACGAACGCGACCGGGTCGCGAAGGGAGACGTGCATGTTCGTGGTCGGCATCGCGCGGCTGGCGGGACCGCTTCAGGACGAGGCGCCCCTGCTCGCGGCGGACCTCGGGATGACGGCGTACGACGCGCGCCTTCTGCTCGCCCCCGGTCTGCCTGCGATCGTGCTCTTGACGCCTGAGAAGAATCGGGCGCTCGAGCTTCTCGCCAAGGTGCGAGACAGAGGCCACGACGCGCTCGCGTTCGACACGCAGGCTGTGATTCCGAGCGAGAGCATGGTGCGACCTCGCCAGCTCACGCTCCATGACGAGGGTCTCACTTCGGGCGATCCCAACCCAGAGCACCTGCGGTTCGTGGACATCTTCTTGCTGCTCCGGACCACGCACGAGACCAGCAGCGAGGCGAGCCACCACACGACGAAGAAGGAGTTCAGCGCGAGCCGGGCGGTGCTGACCGGTGGACTCGTGGTGCGAAAGAAGACCACCGAGACGAGCACCACGCACGCCTATGGCAAGCTGGACGTGCTCTACCTTTACCCTCGTGCGGGGCAACGACCGTGGCTGTTGCAGGAAACCGGCACGCGCTACCTCGGGCTCGGCGACCGGCTCGCGGCGACCGAGCGCGCGAACTTCCTCACCGCCATCGAGTTGATCCGCGTCCACGCGTCCGGCGCCGCCTACGACGACCGTCTCGTAGGACGAAAGATCCCGGAGCGGCTCTCGCAGTTCACCATCCAGACCCTTGGCGTGAGTGATACGCGCGTTGCCTCGAGCACGGCGTCCGCCATGGACCTGCTCTGCCACTTCGTGGCGATGTGGCATTCGAAGCAAGCGGGATAGGCATCCTGCCCCTTCTACCCTTCTGGTTCTCGGGGTATAGGGGGAATCATGGCAAGTCTCCCAAGCCCTGCCGCGATTCTGGTGTGGAGTTCCTTGGCCCTTGGGGGCTGGTGTCCCCCCATCAGCTGACGATCCACGCTTCGGCCGCTGCCTCGGCCACCTCTGCCGGAAGGTCCACCCACCTCGCGCACCCGTCCAAGATCCTCGCATCCGCCGTCGCCACAACGCCCCCGCAGGTCAGAAGAACGCGGTCCGGATCGTCGACGATCTCCACCGTCCATTCGATCCGCTCGTCCCGCCCTAGCCTCAGCAACAGCTCACGCAACCGCCCGCTGTTCGACACGGGTCGGTCGAGAAGCCATCGCACCGACCCTGCCCTCGCCTCGACCAAGACCCGCGTCAACGCGCGAAGGCTGGCGTCCGTGACGCCAAGCTGGTGCCACGTCCCGTGCACGCCCGCCAGGTCCCGCAGCGCACCGTCGCGCCCACGAAACACCGGCGCCCCTGACAGCGCCGACTCCGCCACGATGATGCAGTTGAACCCGTCGATGCTCAGGTCCGCCCCCGCAAGCGCCTCGACACGAACACGCCGCGACACGCGACCGTCACGACACGCGTCCGAGCAAGAACAGCGCTGGACCGCCTTGCGCTGCCGCGCCGTGAGACGGTACCGGTCGCCCACGACCTTGAGCGACGCTTCCACGGGGTAGTCGCGGGAGAGCAGCCAGCTCAGATCCTCGACGGCGTCGCGCAGGCACGGAACGGCGGCTGCCCCGAAGAGCACGTCATCGTTCGGCGCCGGTCCCCTCTCCTTGCGTTGCACGTCCCCTCCCCTTCGCTATCGTTACAACATCGCGACGACCTGCCACGCGATGAACCCGGCGCTCCCGACAAACCCCAGCACGCCCATCATCAGCACGGCAAGGGCGATCATCGGGTGCCCGTCGATCAGGTGCGTCCAGACCATGGTGAGCCGCTTGGTGAACGTCACGGGACACTGGATCCGGATTTGCCCTTCGAAGCGCTTGCGGATGCGAGACAACAACGCCTCGACGGACGGGTATCGCTCGGCCGGGTCCTTGGCGAGGCCTTCCAACACGATCCACGCGAGGTCCGCCGGCACGCGCCCCTGGTGCGGGTGGTGCACGAACGAAGGGTGCGTCGGCTTGCGGGTGAGTACGCCGGCGAGGATGGTTTCGAGGGTTGTGCAATCCGCGAGGTAGTGACGCAGGCAGAGCAGCTCGTGGTACAGCACGCACAGGCTGTAGATGTCGCTGCGTACGTCGAGCTTGTCGGTCTCGCCGCGGGCTTGTTCGGGCGACATGTACGCAGGCGTTCCGACCACGGAGCCGACGTGCGTGCCTGCCAGGCGGGGCGCGGGGGCGTCGGGGACGAGGGCGTCGGGGCCTGCCTCGCCCATGCGCTTGGCGATGCCCCAGTCCATCACCATCACCTCCCCGTAGGGGCCGACCATGATGTTGGCGGGCTTGATGTCGCGATGGATCACGCCTCGCGCGTGGGCGTACTGCATCGCCTCGAGGATGCCCACGAACAGCAAGGTGCGACGCTCGAAGGTGTAGACGGCGTGGTAGTGCGGGTCGCCGGCGTCGAGCTTCTCGAGGATGGACTCGAGGGTCTCGCCATCGACGTACTTCATGACGAAGTAGTAGCGACCGTTCTGGTCGAGGCCCACGTCATGGATGGGGACGATGTTGGGGTGCTCGAGCTGGCCGATGACGCGGATCTCGTCGACGAAGCGGGCGAGGACGGCAGGGCTTTCGTTGTCAGGCAGGATGCGCTTGATGGCGACGGGGCGATGGATGTCGTTGTCCATGGCGCGGACGACCTCACCGACGCCGCCGCGGCCGAGCATGTCGCCCTCCTCGTAGCGTGCGCGGGGCTCGTGGAGCATGACGGGGCCGGCGACGTCGACCTGCACGCGCGGCAAGACGGTGGCTCGCAGGGCCTGGGCGGTGAGGGTTCCCTGTACGCCGTAGGGGCGGTTGGATCCGACGGCGATTGTTGCGTCCAGCTCCCCGGAGTGGGGTCCGGGAAGGGTGGCGCCGAGGGAGGGATCGGAGGGGTCGAGCGGGTTCACGGGCGGGATGATAGCACGCGGTCGCGAAGGGTCAGGGGGCGGCGAATCCCGAGTCAGCCTTCAGTCACCGGGCAGCGTGGCGACCCGCTTGGCATCACCCCAAAGCGAGCCCGGCGAAGACTGCCGCCGCCTCCCGCTTCCCCGACCCCACCCGCACCGTCCCCCCCGCCACCCGGACGCTGGCCCCCACGACCACCGACTCCGCCGCAAGCCCGTCCCACCGTACCTGAAGCGGCGCCTCCAGAAGGTTCTTCCAGCAGAGTCGCTCGGTGGTCACCACGAACCCCTCCGCACCACCGCCCCACAGCGACGCATCGTAGACCGCAACAATCACCTCCGCCTCTCCGAGCCCGTGCACCCTCCGGACCATCGCCTCGAGCTCCGACCGCACATCGGGGTGAACGTGCATTCGCTTCGACGACCGCAAGTGCCGACGCACCAGCGCCAGCGCGTCATCTGCCGCCCAAGCCCGTCGCTCCCGCGCCGCGCTCCTGTACGCCTGCTCTTCTCCCGCGGCCCGCTCCACCCAGGCCCGAAGCTCGACCGCCAGGCGCTCGGCCATGGCCTCGTCCCATCCCGTAAGCGGCAAGCGGCCCGCACCGACCACCACGCCGCAGCCCTCTGCCCGCATGTCTCGCGCCCGCAGCACCTTCCAAGGCAGCGACACCGGCGCATCGCCAAGCGCCTTCCAGCAGATCCGTCGTGGCGTCAGCACAAATCCGTTCTCGCCGGTGCCGAACACGGTGTCATCGTAGAGCACGAGTACGGGCTCCGCGGCGGGCAGGGACGCCCGATGAACGCGGCGCACCGCGGCTTCGAGGTCCGTCGGGATCGCGGGGGCGCGGTACAGGCCGCGAACGACCCCTTCTCGCGCGTCCACCTCATTCACGTCAGGTCACGTCCCGGGCTGTCGCGAGCAGCACCCTCCCGCGGGCGGGGGCGGCGGCGGAGGTGCAGGGGGCGTGTCCCGGACCTCGATCGGCTCGTTGTCTGCCCCAGACTCCTCACCCGGCAGGCGCTCGTCCTCGACCATGACCGAGCCCGTTCCGGGGTCGTCGGGCGCCGACCCCGCATCCGGTGGGAGAGGTGGGGCTGGAGGGTGCTCCCGCACCTCGATCGGGGGCGCTTCCTGCGCCGAGCCGGCCGTCGTGGCTACGAGGGTCGCCCCGAGCACCACCGCCGACGCGGCCGTGCGGAAGACTGGGCGCGGGCGGCTCGTCACCAGCGGACGCGGGGCGTGCTCCTGCGCCGTGGGTCCGTGCACATGGATACGCAAGTGCCGCCCCCCCATGTCGATACCGTCTTTGTCCAGAAGCATCACAGGCTTGCCCACGGGCACCTCGACAGAGCGTCGTGCCCGCGTGACCACGATGGGCTCGGGTCCGTCGAGCTTCCAGAGCACGAGTCTGCCGTCCGCGGAACGCCACAGCTCACAAGCCGCCCCTTGTTCGACACGCCACAGCGGTTGGCCGCGCGGGTCGAGGCGCAAGCCCGGGGCTCGCCCGGGCACCGCCACGCACTGCACGTACCGCTCGTTCGGGTTGTCCGCGTCCAGGTCCTCGATGCAAAGCGCCAGGTGTTCGCCCATGGGCTGCAGGATACCAGAACTGCCGCGCCGCGCTTCGCCGTGATACGATCTCAGCCCCATGACCCCGTCCCAGAGGTTGATCCAGGGCAAGGCCGCTCGGTACGAGCCTCTGTTCAAGATCGCCAGCGGTGGGATGGCGACGGTCTACGCGGGGCGACTCGCCGGCGCGATGGGGTTCCAGCGCCTCGTCGCCATCAAGCGACCCCACCGCCACTTGCTCGAAGACCCGCGTCTGGTGGAGATGCTGCTGCACGAGGCCAACCTGGCCTCGCGCCTCCATCACCCGAACGTCGTGTCGGTGCAGGATGTCGTGCAGGTGCACGACAACGTGTACCTCGTGATGGACCTGGTCGAAGGCGCACCCCTCGCCGATCTGATTGAGCTCGCACGGGAACGCGACATGCCCATCCCTCCCGACGTCGCGGTCCGCGTGCTGCTCGACGCGTCCGCCGGGGTGCACGCTGCCCACGAATTGCTCGACGACGACGGCAAGTCCCTCGGTCTGGTGCACAGGGACATGACCCCGCACAACATCCTGGTCGGCGTAGACGGCGTCTCGCGCGTCACGGACTTCGGCATCGCCAAGTGCGTCAACGCTCAGAATTCACCTGCCACCACGGCGGGCGTGCTGAAGGGCAAGTACGCGTACATGGCGCCCGAGTACGTGCAGGGACGGGGGATCGACCGTCGAGGTGACGTGTTCAGCCTGGCTGTGGTGGGTTGGGAGCTCCTCGCAGGGCGGAGGCTGTTTCACGGGAATTCGCCCGCAGCTACGATGATGAAGGTGACGCACGAACCCGCGCCGCCGCTGTCCCAGGTGACGTCCGTGTTCGGGGATGCGCTGGACGCCGTCCTATCGCAGGCGCTGATCAAGGATCCCGCCGAGCGGTTCGCCACCGCGGAGGCCTTCGCCAACGCGCTCGAGTTCTCTGCCCGGTCGGTGTGCGGCGTGGCGTCGCCGGGAGACGTGGGGAGGTTCGTGCGCGCGCTGATCGGCGACATGCTGGACCAACGCAGGGACAAGCTCCGCAAGGCGCTGGACGAGCAGGCATCCCTGGATCTCGAGCACGGGTCCGGCGTCCGGTCATTCTCCCCCGAGAGCCAAGACCCACGCCTGGCGGAGACGGACCCGCACGAGGGATGGATGGCCGTGACCGACCCTTACCAGGGGCAGTCGGAGCCGGAACAAGCTGCCGTGGTCCCTCGCCCCGTCCCGCGGTGGTGGTTCATCGTGGCGGCGGCGATGGCCTTCTTGTTCGTGGTGACGCTCGGAATCGTGCTCGTGCTCGTGCTGTAGATCCCTCTTTCCCTGGCACGCGGTCCGCCTCTAGGCCCAAATCAAGCGCTCCGCGCTGCTTTGGGTCTAGGTCTCTCTAAAGGGGCTTTCGCAAAGCCCCCTCGCCGCGCTCACCGCGGCTCACCCCAAAACGCCTCGCCTTCGGCTCGAATAGCCCCAAACCCAAGCACGTTCTTCGAACCGTGCTTGATTTGGGTCTAGGCTGTCGCCATGACTCGTCCCGCGCGCCTGCTCGCCCTCGCCCTGCCTCTCGTTCTGGCCGCCGCACCCGCTACGGGCGCCCCTAGCGCTCCCCGGAACGACACCGAATGGATCTCGGTTCACTTGGCGCTCGAAGGGCCATGCGTTCTCGACACGCTCGACCTCGGCCAACCGGTCGGCTCCCCCGCCAACGTCTCGCGCTCCACACGCCAGCTTGATGTGCTTCGCCAACAGCACGACCTGGTGTCACGCCAGGTCGAGGCGCTCGGCGGAGAAGTCGTTGCGAGCATCAAGCGTCTCGCGAACGCGCTGCAGGTGCGCATCCCCAGGGAGCGCGCCTCCTGGCTCGCGGAGATCTCGGACGTGGTTCGGGTCGAGCTCGTGCCCACATACCAGCGGTCCTTGAGCTCCGCAGTCCCGTTCGTAGGCGCGCCGCAGGCATGGGAAACCTTGGCGGCCACCGGAGCCGGCGTGAAGGTTGGCATCGCCGACACGGGCATCGACTACTTGCACGCGGACTTCGGCGGCAGCGGAGATCCCGCCGAATACAAGGCCAATGACCGCGCGATCGTCGAGCCCGGAACCTTCCCCACGGCCAAGGTCGTCGGCGGCAAAGACTTCGTTGGCGACGCCTACGACGGCTACAGCGGGATCAAACCCGACGCTGACCCGCTGGACTGCTTCGAGGAGGAGTCGACGGCCATCGCGGGAGGCCATGGCACGCACGTGGCCGGGATCGCCGCCGGAGTCGGCGTCAACCTCGATGGAACGTCGTTCACCGGATCGTACCTCGCCTCGCTGGACCCCAAGACCTTCCGCGTGTTCCCGGGAGTAGCCCCGGAAGCCTCACTCTACGCTCTCAAGATCTTCGGTTGCGACGGCGGCACGAACATGGTGACCGCCGCCATCGAATGGGCCGTCGACCCCGACGACGACGGTGATCTGAGCGACCACCTCGACGTGTTGAACATGTCCCTGGGCGGCTCGTACGGAATCCAGTCCAAGACAGAAGCGGAGGTCGTCAAGAACGCGACCCTTGCCGGCATGCTGCTCGTCGTCGCCGCGGGCAACGACGGGGACGTGTTCTTCGTAACGGGAGAGCCTGCGACGTACACCGAGACGTTGTCGGTGGCCGCCACGGTGGACGAGATCTCGTACCTGGCGTTGAAGGTCAACGCTCCGGCCGCGATCGCAGGGGACGTGCCGTGTGCCGAGGGTTCCTTCAGCTTTCCTCTCGCGATGTCGGGCCCGATCACAGGCAAGCTCGTACCGACCGTGCCGGCCATCGCGTGCGACGATCTGCAGAACGCGGCCGACCTTGCCGGCAACATCGCGTACATCGAGCGCGGCGACTGCTACTTCGTCGACAAGGTCCAACGCGCCGCCGACGCGGGTGCCCTCGCCGTGGTCGTCGTGGACAACGTAGAGCAGGACGAGCCCTTCAGCATGGGCGGCGACGGTTCCCAGAAGCCCATCCCCGCCGTGCTCATTCGCAACGCCGACGGCGCGACCTTGATGCCCCACTTCTCCCAGGGCGTGTTCGTCACACTCGACGCGGACAACCTCTACAAGGCAGACATGCCGTCGGATCAGATGGCGAGCTTCACGTCGCGGGGACCGCGTTCGCTGGACGGCCGGCTGAAGCCCGACGTGGCCGCGCCCGGAATGGCGATCCTTTCCGCGGGTGTCGGCTCCGGCACCGACCCGCGGGAGACGAGCGGCACGAGCATGGCCTGCCCGATGGCCGCGGGGGCTGCAGCCGTCCTGCGCCAAGTGCATCCGAAGCTCTCACCGTTCGACATCAAGGCGATGATGATGAACACGACGGCTCCGATGGCGAACCCGGACGGCGTGCCGGTGCCCGTGTCGCTCGGAGGCGCAGGGCGCATTCGCGTGAACGACGCGGCGGCCCAGACGGTGACGGCGGCCGCAGCCTTGCCCCAAGGCGCTGTGTCCCTGTCCTTCGGGGCCATCATCACCACGGAAACGCAAACCAGATCCCAGGATCTCGTCGTCACCAACCATGGCACCGAGGACCGCACGTTCGAGGCCTCGACGGTCCCCACCTACGCGCTCGAAGGCGCGTCGATCACCATCTCCCCGGACACCCTTTCCGTACCCGCAGGCGGCACCGCGACCGCAACAGTCACCCTCACCATTGAGCCCGACAAGCTGCCGCTCGAGGTGCCCGACCCGCACACCCCCGCGACCCTCATCATCCGCGACGAGCCCTACCCACGCCACTTCGTCACCGAGTTCGGGGGACACGTCGTGCTGTCGAGCGTCGAAAGCCCCGACCTGCGGGTGCCCTTCCACGCGATCGTTCGGGCGGCCGATCGTCACGAGGCGGGCACCGCTGCGATGTGCGTGGTTGGGGACGACCCGCCGGTCAGCATCCCCATCACGGGCCCGAGCACGCACAAGGATCCGGTGGTGTCCGTGTTCCAGCACATGCTGTCCCACCCGGTTTCGGTGCTGCCGGACAGCGTGCCCGCTGAGGCCGACATCGCCGAGGTTGGCGTAGCTCACGACCTCGCGAGCGTGGGTGCGTTCCAGGACGGCACCCTCTACTTCGCGGTCGCCGTGGCCGGAACGTGGACCACCCTGGCCAAGGGTCCACTGAGCCTGTTCGGCATCGCCATCGACACCACGGGCGATTTCATCGAGGACTACACCGTGGTTGCGGAGCCATCCTCCGCCTTCCGGTTCCGGGACGTCCTTCGCTCGGTCACGTACCGCGAGAGCGACGGGTCACGCGCCGGGCGTGCGGACCTGAATGGGGTCCGACGTGACGAGCTGAACACCGAGCCCTTCTTCAACAGCGTGGCTGTTTTTCCGGTACAGCTCAGCGCCCTGGCCGAGCTCACGGAGGAGAGCGCGAGCTTCTCGTTCCGCGTGTACACGCAGCAGGCCATGTTCCCCAACATTCTCGATCGAACGGACTGGGTCACCTATGACCCCACGCATGCCCCGGTGGACACCGCGCGAGCCGGCTACCTGGGCAGGCCGCTGTTTGGCCCGAACGCTCCTGTCCGCGTGTTCCTGCAGCACGACGAGATCGGAGAGCAGGGTCCCCCTTCCCTCTTGCTGCTGCACCACAGCAACGAGGCGAACAGGCGCGCCGAGGTGGTCAGCCTGGCTGACGTCGGCGCGGTCTACCCGAGCGACCTGAGCGTGGCGCAGGAAGCCCCCGTCGCGTTGACCGCGGGAGCGACGGCAACCTGGCCGATTCAGGTAACCCACGCACAAGGCGGTGAGGCTCGCGACGTGAAGCTGACGGTCTCGGTCTCGGAGGACGCGAAGGTGGTGAGTCTGACGGCGGACCAGGGGACGTGCTCAGCAGCGGGCTGCACGTTCGCGAAGCTCTCCGCTGGCGAGACCGTCACGGCCACGGTGACCGTGGAGGCGGGCGGGCAGAACTTCGAAGCCACGGCGGTCGTGCAAGGAGCGGCCGACTGCGACACGGACGAGACCAACAACACGAACACGATGGAGCTGGAGGTCGCGGGTGGGGCGGGCGGATCGAGTGGGGCGGGCGGTCCGGATGGCGGTGTGCAGGCCGATCTGTCGGAATTCACGGCGGGCGGAGGCTGCGCTTGTCGCGCAGCGACGCCTGGGCGTGCTTCGTGGTGGATGGGGTTGCTAGCGCTTGGTCTCGGGGCGCTGCGACAGCGGCGCGGCGGTCGACGCACCAAGGGGGTCGCCGAAAGGGACTAGAGCATGAGCAAGCGCAAGGTTCGCATGCAGGTCGTGTCCGTGAAGGCGCCAGGGGGGCGGTGTCCCAACGGCCACCGCGTGGGCGACGAATTCCTCGTGGGCAGTCACACGGTGAAGGGGATCTGCATGGGCGCGTTCGGGGCGTGCCTGCCGTACCTCAACACGCTCCGGTTCGGCGGTTCGTTCCCGTGGGAGGAGAAAGAGGGCACGGCCACCATCGGCTGTCCCGATTGCGAGAACCAGGTCGTGTGGCGCTTGACGGTCGAGGGCGGATAGCGAGGGCCCCTCGAGCGGTCATTCCGTCGTGGGGTTGAGGACCCGCCCCATGAAAAGGATGAGGCCGCTCGTGTTGTCTCGGATGACGAAGGAGAAGGGGTGGTCGGCCTTGAACTCCATCGGTTTGCTCGGCACGCCTCCCGCCCGAGCCATCGAGACCGCCGTGGCGGCCGCAGCTTCGGTGCCCTTCTCGTCCACGCGAATGAAACCCTTGTGGAACACCTGGGAGATGAACAGCCGGTCGGCCTTGTTCGGGGGGTTCGCGATCCCCGTGAAGTCGGCGCGATCACGGTCGAACGCCGAGCGCATGCCCAGTCCCATCAGGTCGTCTCGCAGGCTCAGGGAAACCGCCGGGTTGATCGTGAACTTCGGAAGGGATACCCACACGCGTTCGTTTCGGAGATCACCCAGGATCGCGGTCAGCTTCGCGTCGGTCATCGATGCCTCCATGCCTGCAAGCCCGTCGACGGCGTCGGGGAGGAGCACGACCATCGACAGGTCCCCGCCCGCGTAGGGAAGCTCGAGAGCGGAGAGCCCGTCCCTGGACGCGATCCGGTACGAGTCGGTCCGGCTCATCGTCGGCACTTCCTTCGTTTCCTTCGCGGAGAGCCCGAACGGCGACGGCCTCGTGGCGCCCTTCTCGAAGGGCTCGGCCCAATCGCCGAGGAAGTAGATCGCGTTGACCAGAACAAGGCGCGTCTCCTTGTCCACGCCGCTCGCCGGAATCAGGTCCTTGATCCGGCTTTCCGTCCGCTTGTCGACCCACCCGTTGATCAGCACGCGGGCGGGCTCCGGGGCCGCCTTGAAGTCCACACGCTGCAGGGGTGCGCCGTACGCCCGCTCGGTCAGTGACATGTATCCTGCGTCGAAGTCGTAAGTTTTCTCGCCAAAGAGACGGTTGGCGATCCGGAACGTGACGGGGCGGGACGGGTCGGTGAGCACGGCCGTGAGCTTGCCGCTCGTGTCCATGACCTCGTCGGGGGATTGAGCGAGATGCATGACTTGCTTCATCTCGCTGGAGGTCGCGGCTTTGGCGCCGCCCCAGGTCATGGCCAGCGCCGTCGTCAGGCTGGCGGGGGAGATGACGAGGTTGCCCTGCGTTTTCGCAATGATCTTCTTGTAGAGGTCGAAGCCGAACTGGTTGCTCGAGGATGCGAGCTTGGTCATCGCTTCCGCGGAAGGCTTCTCCGCGGAGGAGGTGGGTGCGGGGGGCGGCGTGGGCGCGGGGGTCGGAGCGCTCGCTGGTTGTATCGCGACCGACGCGGTCGACGCATCTCGGACGGGGGATTGGGGTGCCGGAGGGTCACAGCCGAACGCACCGACAGAGAGCATCAGAGAGAGGAGAATTCGTCCATAGCTACGCATGAATGCCACCTTCTTGTTGTCGAACGATATGCCCATGGGACGTGCAAGAGGAGAAGAAGTTGGGTTCGATTGCTTTCGCGCCTCGCCGGCCGGGTGGCCGCCGATGTCGCAAAGGCTCTGCAAGGCGTGCTCGGTTCTGAGACTGCACCCGGCGGAACTTTCGGCTTCCTCCGCGGTCCGAGCTTCCACGGCCCCGTCAGCCATCCCTCCGAGGTGCCCGATGACCAAGCTCCCTTCCCTCCTCTTCCTCCCGTTGCTCTCCTTCGCGCTCGGCGCCTGCACTCCAATAACTGCCCCGGCTCCCAGGCAACCTGACCAGCCCAAGGCCGCCGCCCCAACACCCCCGTCGAAGGCCATCGCAGCCACGGCCCCGGCCGTTCGCCCGCCTCCCGCCCTCGTCACCGTCGCCATGCCTGGAGAACCGGCATCCGACTCCCTCCGAGAGGTCCGCCTGATTTCGTCCTCCTGCCAGCAAGATGCCACGACCAAGGAGCGCATCATCGAGGCCCGTGTCGCCCAGATGCGCGTCGAGGTCGACCAAGCCTTCCGCACCTGGGTCGAATCCCAACCCGGCTGCTGGGAGCAGTATCGCTTCGAAGAAGCCATGCGATCTGGGGACGGGTTCGGAGGCGGCCTCGGACTGAGCGGTGTTGGATCCGGCGGCGGGGGCTTCGGCACCGGTAGCATAGGCCTCGGAAGCGTGAGCGTCGCCGGACGCCGCGGCGCCCTCGGCGGCCCCCCTCCCAAAGCCAAGAGCGCGTCCGGCACCAACAACCAGGTCGCGGGCGTCGATGAAGCGGACTTCGTCAAGACCGACGGCCGCTACGTCTATGTCGCTTCCCACGGCGCGCTTCGCATCATCGAAGCCATGAACCCCCGCGTTCTTTCCACCACGCGCCTGGAAGGGAACGTGCGCGAAATGTTCGTCGAGGGCGACCGTGCCGTCGTCTATTCCTCGAGCCCGGGCGGACGCCCCCGCTGCACTTACGGCTACGACTGCGTCTTCGCGGGGGACGGCACGGCCACCACCATCCTCGTGCTCGACGTCGCCGACCGGGCGGCGCCGCGCAAGGTCCGCAGCATCGATCTGTCCGGGTCCCTCATGGCCGCACGAAGGATCGGTAATACGGTGCATACCGTGGTCGCCGACGGCGACTCCGTCGTACCCGTCTACCAGACCTGGCCTTCGGGACTCGACACCTGCGGAACCAAGGAGGCCACGGTCCGCGCGAAGTTCGCAGCGCTCAAGCTCGAGAACGAGAGGGCCATCCGTGCTGCCGGCGTGGGCTTGCCGACCCTGCGTGAAAACGAGGTCGAGACGCCCTTGTGTGTCGGCTACAGGACCGGTCGCGGAGACGGCAAGGCTTTCACGACCGTGGTGTCCTTCGACCTGTCCCAGGACGGAACCCCGGCGAGTACGTCGACGATCCAGAGTCGTCCGGGCGCGGTCTTCGCCTCCGCCAATGCGCTGTACTTGTCCGTGGTGCAGAACAGGCCCCGTAGCGGCGGACGCTGGTACAGCTTCTACCCCACCGTCGACGAGGTGAGCGAGATCCACAAGTTCCGCATCGGCCAATCACCGCGTGACACGCAGTACGTGGGGAGCGGCGTGGTCCCCGGTCACGTGCTCAACCAGTTCGCCATGGACGAGTGGTACGGATACCTGCGTATCGCCACCACCCGCGGCAGGGTGCCCAGCCCCAACGTCCGAAGCGTGGTGTCCGTGCTGGCGGAATCGGGCGGCAATCTGGTGCGTGTGGGCGCCGTCGACGACATCGCCCCTGGTGAGGACATCCGCGCGGTCCGCTTCGACGACGACCGCGGCTACATCGTGACCTTCAAGAAGACAGACCCGCTCTTCGTCCTCGACCTGTATGACCCCTCGCGCCCCAGGATCCTCGGTGAGCTCAAGATCCCGGGGTACTCGACGTACATGCACCGGATCGACGCGAACCATCTGTTGTCGATTGGGTTCGACGCGGACGAGAAGGGCGACTTTGCCTACTTCAACGGCGTGATCCTGCAACTGTTCGACGTGACGGACGCGACGGCCCCGAAGCTGATCCATAAGGAGACGATTGGCACGCGGGGGTCGAGCTCGGAGGCGGCCACCAACCACCTTGCGTTCAACTATCTTGGGGACCGCGGGCTGCTCGCGTTCCCGATGACGATCTGTGAAGGCGGTGGCGATGGGCAGTATGGGGAGCTGTCGTTCAGCGGATTGCTGGTCTACGAGGTGAGCGTGGAGGGCGGGTTCAAGCGCCTGGGCGGGGTGGACCACGGCACGCGCGGCGCGAACTGCCAGACGTGGTGGTCCCAGGCCAACAGCGTGGTGAAGCGCAGCATCTTCCTCGATGACCTGGTCTATTCGATCGCGTCGGATCGCCTCAAGGTGCAGCGCATGGGGAAGCTCGGCACGGACGTGGCGAGCATCGGACTGACGCGCTGATCCGTTCTTCGAAACCGAACGCCCTCTCCGATCATCCAAAGCGTCACATCGCACCCAGGCCCGGACATCCCCATGCAAAATCCCAAAGACTTCTTCAAGCCCCTCGCCATCGGAGCCCCGCAACCCCTGCGCGAGATTCCCTTTCGACCGTCGCGCATGATCCACTTCTTCGACCCCAGCAACCCCAAGATGGCTGCCAAGGTCCCGAGCATCGCGGCCCAGGTCGACGTGATCCTCGGCAACCTCGAGGACGCGATCCCGTCGACCAAGAAGGTCGACGCGCGCGAAGGGTTCATCCAGATCGCGAAGGAGTCCGAGCTCGGCCGATGCCAGCTGTGGACGCGCGTCAACAGCCTCGACAGCCCCTGGTTCCTCGACGACATGATCCGCATCGTGACCGAGGTGGGCCACAAGGTGGACGTGATCATGGTCCCGAAGGTGGAAGGGCCGTGGGACATTCACTTCGTGGACCGCCTGCTCGCGCAGCTGGAAGCACGCGCCAAACTCCGGCGCCCGATCCTCGTCCACGCCATTTTGGAGACCGCGCTCGGCGTCGCGAACGTCGAGGAGATCGCGAGCGCGAGTCCTCGCATGCAAGGTCTGAGCTTGGGCCCCGCGGACCTCGCCGCCTCGCGTCGCATGAAGACCACACGGGTTGGCGGAGGACACCCCGGCTACGTCGTTCGCACGGACCCCAACCCCGAGGCCCCCGAGGCGCCGCGCCCCACCGCGCAGCAAGACCTCTGGCACTACACCCTCGCGCGCATGGTCGACGCCTGCGCATCCAACGGCATTCTTCCCTATTACGGCCCCTTCGGCGACATCAAGGACACCGTGGCCTGCGAGGACCAGTTCCGCAACGCGTTCCTCATCGGCTGCGTGGGAGCGTGGTCCTTGCACCCGGTCCAGATCGACATCGCGAAGAAGGTCTTCAGTCCGCCCGTCGACGAGGTGCTCTGGGCCAAGCGCGTGATCGCCGAGATGGGCGACGGAACCGGCACCGTGATGATCGACGGCAAGATGCAGGACGACGCGACGGTCAAGCAGTGCAAGGTGATGGTCGATCTGGCGAGGATGCTGGCGGAGACGGACGAAGACTTGAAGAAGGCGTACGGGTTCTGAGAAAGGACTGGAGCGATGGCCGTGACATTTCGCCCCCGACGAAGCGTGCTGTACATGCCGGGCTCGAACGCCCGCGCCCTCGAGAAGGGCAAGACCTTGCCTGTCGACGGGTTGATCCTTGACCTGGAAGACGCGGTTGCCCCGGACGCCAAGGTGGTCGCGCGCGAGCAAGTGGTGAAGGCCGTGCGCGAAGGCGGCTACGGAAAGCGTGAGCTTTTGGTGCGCGTGAACGGCATGAACACGCCCTGGGGTTACGAGGATCTCATGGCGGCGGCCAGCTCCGGTGCGGATGCGGTGCTGTTGCCCAAGGTCGACAGTGCCGACGCGGTGAGGCAGGCGGAGGCCGTGCTCGACGCGGCTGGCGCACCGAAGGGTCTTGCGATCTGGTGCATGATGGAGACGGCGCGGGGCATGCTCCACGCCGAAGAGATCGCCGAGTCGAGCCCGCGTTTGGGCGGACTCGTGATGGGAACGAGCGACCTTGCGAAGGAGCTCCATGCCGCGCACACCCCGATGCGGCTGCCCATGATCACCGCCCTCGGGCTGTGCATGTTGGCCGCGCGCGCCGCGCACCTGCCGATCCTCGACGGCGTCTACCTCGACCTTTCGGACGACGAAGGCTTCAAGGCCTCCTGCCAGCAAGGGCTGGAGCTCGGGTTCGACGGCAAGACGTTGATTCACCCGAAGACGGTGGAGGCGGCCAATGCCGTGTTCGCGCCGACAGACAAGGACGTAGCTCAAGCACGGACGGTCATTGCCGCGTTCGAGGCGGCGACGGCGGAAGGGAAAGGCGTGGTCGTGGTCGACGGCAAGCTCATCGAGAACCTGCACGTGGAGAACGCGAAGCGACTCGTAAGCCTCGCGGAAGCGATCGCGCAGATGACAGCCTGAGCGCTAGACCCGAATCAAGCGTTCCGCGCTGCTTTGGGTCTGGGTTTTTCTAAGGGGCGCCCCTCGACGCGCTCGACGCGGCTCACCCCAAAACGCCTCGCGTTCGGCTCGGATAGCCCCAAACCCAAGCACGTTCTTCGAAAGGTGCTTGATTGGGGACTATGCAACCGCCTCGACCTCGCTGTCCCGGAACAGCACGTGGGACTCGAACGGGATCCTTCCCATCCTGGGATCGTCGTACCAGCGCTTGATGGCTTGGCGGATGGCACGGGTGGAGGCCACCAGCGGTCGGACCTGGACGCCAGCCCATACGGAGCACGCCAGCAACGTCTCGTGGTCGGTGGGGTCGTCCATGGCGACGAAGAGGACAACGCTCCCGTCGTCTCGGTCCTGGAAGTGAACCGGCAAGACGCAGAGCGCTTCCGCGACCCAGCGCGGCAGGGCCTCGCAGAGACGTAGGTCGAAGCGGATCAGGGCGGGGTCGACCCAGGGAAGCCCCAGCTCGTAGGAGAGCAGGGCCGCCACGGTCCGCTCCTCGACGACGCCCCCGTCCACGAGGACGTCGAGCAAGCGCTGCGACTTCTCCATGGCCTCGCGCCGGGCGGTGTTGATCTGTTCGGGTTGGGCCACGCCCGCGGTGAGGAGGCGTTCCACGAGGCAGCCCGCCGGCTCGGTCTCAGGATGGGTGGCTTGCACCACGGAACACAGGGGCGGTCTGGAGGAAGCGGTTGCCATCGTTGGATCTCCAGGGTCTCGGTGCCGAACGAGGGAGCACGGGACATGCCAACGGGCCGGAGCGCAAGAATCCGCGAAAACTGCGTGCTGACGGACGTAGTCACCCCCGGTCCCTGCGCCCCCCGGGAACACACTGGGATCTGCCTGTTCTCTCCGAACCTGTGGCGAATGTTCAGTCGTCCCCGTACTGCAGCGTGTAGGACTCGCAGGAGTACGACGCCCCGGCGTTGAACACCCGCACAAATGCCGTCCCGGAGTCGTCCGACCCGCCCGCGCAGGTGTGGTTGAGCTTGACGTTCTCCGCCGCCGGCCCGTCGTTGGTCGCACAGCACCCGCTCATGCCGAACCCCTCCGACGGCTGCCCGGCCGAGCAGTCCACCGAGGGAGTCGACCCGTCCTCACAGACGAAGTACACGCAAAGGTCGTGATTCGCCCCCGCGGGCACCGTGAGGGTGGCGCGCGGATAGATGAAGCAGAGGTAGTCGTCCGACAGGGGATACCGGAACCAGTCCTCGTCCCCCGCACCGTAGAGCGTCGCGCTCACGCTCCCCTTGGGGAAGTCGTCGCAATCCGACACGGCGAGCAAAGAGGCCGCGGTCGATTGCCCGTCGTTCGGCTCGTACGTGTCCTGTTCAATCTCCCCCACGCACAAGCCGTCCACGCAAGTGTCCCCTGTCGTGCAAGCGTCGCCGTCGTCACAAGCCCCGGTCTTGACCGTCCAATCCGTCTGGGAGGACGCAGGCTCGCAGGACTGGCAGGAATTTGCGGGGTTGACGTCCCCCGAGCTCACACATGCGCCGTCGATCAGGCAAGACGACGCGTCGATCGGGTTGGAACAAGCACCGATGCCGTCGCAGCTATCGGCGGTGCATGCAAGGCCGTCGCTGCACGTGCCGTTATCGACCGCTCCGTCACAGTCGTTGTCTGCGCCGTCGCAGACCTCGGCACCGGGTGTGGCGGCGGTGCAGGTCGTGAGCCCGTCGGCATCGCAGGAGCGCGTGCCGGAACAGGAGCCGTTGGAGTTGGAGACCGAGCAGGTGGTCTCCATGCCTTGTCCCGCCCAGGAATCCCTGCAGTCGCAGGATCGGCCGCCCTCCGGCACGCACTGAAAGACGCTCACCCCCGAGGGCAACTTCACCTCGTCACAGGCATAGGAGTCGGGGCAAGAGTCAGACGAACAAGGGATGCCGCAATAGGACCCAAAGTCACCCCGCGGAATGCACCGCGAGCCGTCCTGGGCGACGCCCTCGCGCTGGCAGTCCGCATCGCTCTTGCACGGGCGGCAGAGGCGAGCGAGTTGGGATACGCAAGCGTGAGCGTCAGGGGGGGAGAGCCCCTCGAGCTTCACGCACTCATGGTCGTCGGGGCAGGAGCCTTCGCAGGGCGCGGAGCAGACGCTGCCGTCCGGTCCCTCCACGCACACGCCGGAGGAGCAGTCGGGACCACTACTGCAAGGGTTGCCGAAGTCCGGGGGAACCTCGAAGCCGCCCCCGCCAGCCCCGGACGCTCCGGACGACCCGGAAGAGCCGTCGATGCCACCTTCGGGACCGCTTGCGAAGGCGCGCTCGGTCCCCTCGCTCGACGAGCATCCTGACGCGACCAACGCACCGACCAGCCCCCAGAATCCGAGGGAATGACTTGTCCAGCTTGTGGGGGACATCGAAGAACCTCGACGGCACGATAGCACGAATCGGCGACTGCGCCGCTACACCTTGCCCGCTGGCAGAGCGCAGGGTTACGATGCAAGCTCGGCTCTGTCGGCCGGAAAGGTGAAGTTCCCGTGAAGCAGTTGTTCTCGTGGTGTGGCTCGGCCTGGGTCCTGATCGGCCTCGTGCTCGGGGTCGGAGGTTGCTGCAAGGAGCAGCCCGACACGACGGACCCCTTGCTGCTGCCGGAGCCGAAACCCGGTCAGGAGAAGGTTCTCACCCCGGCCGGCGAAACCGCCCTGCCCGCCCCCACCCCCGCGCCCACCACCGCCTCGACCGACGCCTACCAGTCCAACGGGTTCCCCGAGGTGATGCCCTCGAAGCGAACGCCCGCGCCGAACGTCTCCGAGTGGACTCGCGCTCCGGTGATCACCACCAAGAAGTTCCCCGACGGATGCCACATGAAGTTCGTACGCGAGTGGCTGAAGATCAACTGCTCGAAGGACACGGACACGCCAACGCCACTTCGCATCGCCAACATCACGGGGCTTGGCTCCGAAGGCGCCGACTACTTCAAGTTCGAGAAGGAGGGCAAGGTCCTCGACATCGTCGTCCGCACGAAGGACGGCAAGGGAGGCTCTGCCTTGTTTGTCACCGACCGCGGGTCCTACCGCGTGGGCTACAACTGGCCCTACCGCGCCCCGTTCCCCAGCACCATCTTCGAGTAGCGTTCGCCCGATGCTCGCCCTGCTCTCTGCGCCCTTGTACTGGGACGTCGACCCCGTCCTTCTGCACTTCGGAAAGTTCCCGGTACGCTGGTACACGGCCCTGTTTCTGCTCGGCATGGTGATTGCGGAGCGAGTCATCTCGCACACGCTGACGAAGCGGGGCCTGCCACGCGATCATGCGGGACCGCTCATGATCTACACGCTCGGGGGCACGTTGCTCGGTGCGCACCTGGCGCATGTTTTCTTCTACGAGCCGCAGGCGCTGCTCGACGACCCCTCACGCCTCCTGCAGTTCGGAAAAGGTCTCGCCAGCCACGGCGGCGCGATCGGCGGGTTGCTCGGCGCCATGCTCATGGCCAAGCGTTACAAGGTGAACCCCTGGGTCTACGGCGACATCGCCACCTACGGTTTCTACTGGGCCATCCCCCTCGTCCGGATCGGCAACTTCTTCAACTCCGAGATCTACGGGCGGGTCACGGATCTTCCGTGGGGCGTCGTGTTCGTCCGGCAGGGTTTCACGGAGCCGAGACACCCCTCCCAGCTGTACGAGGCCTTCCTCGGCTTGCTCTTCCTTGGCGCATGCTACGCGATTGTTCGCACCTGGAGGACGAGGCTCGCGCCGGGCCTGCTCGTGTTCCTGATGCCCGGGCTGTACTGCGTCACGCGCTTCTTCGTGGAGTTCGCGAAGGAGTATCAGGTGATGGATTCGTCGTTCCCCCTGACCATGGGCCAGCTCCTCAGTATTCCCGTTGTTCTTTCGTGCGGGCTCATCATCTGGCGCAAGCGGCTCTACGTGCTGCAGCCGCCTCCTCCCGCGTGAGCGATTCGCTACGTCACCGACCTGCCGCTGCGCTAGACCCCAAATCAAACGCTGCGCGCTGCTTTGGGTCTAGGTCTTTCTAAGGGGGTTTTCGCAACGCCCCCTCGCCGCGCTCACCGCGGCTCACCCAAAAACGCCTCGCCTTCGCCTCAGATTGCCCCAAACTCAAACACGTTCTTCGAACAGTGCTTGAATTGGGGCTAGACTCGAAGGCTGAGGAGCTTGCCATGTCCACGCGCACACTTGGTGTCTTCTTGACGTTCGCAGGGGGACTTCTTCCCTTGCACGGTTGCGCGATCGACTTCGACGCCCCGTTCGCACAGTCGGGATCGGCCGGTTCTCCCCTGCCCGAAGGGGGAGCGGACGCGCCGACGGGTGGGTCCGCGGGAGCAGCGGGCTTCGGCGGCACGGGTGGCTCCGACATCGGCGGGACCGGCGGGACGAGCACTGGCGGAACTGGAGGGACGAGTACTGGCGGGAGCAGCGGCACGAGCACCGGCGGAACAGGCGGGACGAGTACTGGCGGGAGCAGCGGCACGAGCACCGGCGGAACTGGCGGTTCAGTCTCCAGCGAGATATGCGACAACATGGAGGACGACGACGACAATGGTCTGACCGACTGCGCCGACCCGGGCTGCAGCGCGATGGGCTACGAGTGCCTTCCCAACCCTCCCTCCCCCTGGAGCGGTCCAGTCCAATTCAGCCTGGGAGAGTTGCCGAACTGCTTCGGCTCATGGCCGAGCTCCGGCTCCGTGGGCGGCGTCGGGTTCATCGAACCGGCAAACGCAACATGCCCGGGTTGCTCTTGCACGGACTCCGCGGACGCGAGGTGCGGCATGGACGTGTCCGTCTTCTCGGTATCGAACTGCGTTGGCATCACCCAATCCAGCGTCTTCTTCGCGGACGGCCAGTGCATCAACGTCGGGATGCAGGCGCTCGGTCCGCAGTCCGTCCGCCCAACGTCGGGGATGCGCGTCGTGTCGGGAAGCTGCACCGCTCAGACGCTCGGCAGCCCCAACTTCCCCCCGGCAGACTGGCAAGACATGGCTTGGACGTGCCTCCCGTCCACGCTCGGAGCGGGGTGTGACCCGTCGCAGTTCTGTAGTCCCCCTGCAGAAGATGGCTTGATCTGTGTCACACGGCCAGGGGCCCATGAAACCGAGTGCCCCGTGGACTATGGCAGTCTCAGCTGGGTCCTGTATCGAGACGTGGACGACGACCGGTCGTGTTCGCCCTGCACGTGCGGTGCTCCAACAGGTGATTGCAGCGGCGCGGAGATCAGCGTCGAGGACCCATCGGGCGGCTGCCCAGGAAACGGCACCGTCCTCACCAACAACGTCTGCACAGCGCTGCCCATTCATTCGACCATGGGGACGTTCTCGCTGGAGTCGTCGCTGCCGGGCGGGCTACAAGCGACCTGCTCGCCGAGCGGCGGCAACCTAGGGGGAACCGTGCAGCCGGCAAGCCCGCTCACCGTCTGCTGCAGGAACCCCTGACAAGGTCGTCCCCCTTGCAATCCGTCACGTTCGGGGAAACGATAGACTCCGTTCAACACCCAGCACGACCGCGCGAATCGCTTCCCGTCTTGCCATCATGGGACCCACCGACGTTCTGACCCCCTCCCCTGCCACGCCAGACGAGATTCTCCGGGCGATCCGTCGCATCGTCCAGGGGATCACGATTCACTCGAAGCACCTGTACCGGCAGGCAGGTCTGACCGTCCCCCAACTTCTTTGTCTGCGCGCGATCGCCGCGGCAGGAGACCAGGACATCACCGCCGCCGAAGTCAGCCGCGCTGTCGGCGTCGGCCCCGCGACCATCACCGGCATCCTCGATCGGCTCGAACGTTCGGGCCTCGTCCATCGCGAGCGACGGTCACGCGATCGGCGTAAGGTGAGCCTCGTCCTCACGCCCGAAGGCCGGGAGCGCATGACCACGCGGTCGCTCCAGGACCAGTTCGTCGAAGCCATCCTCGCGCTTGATCAGTCGGAGCGCGACGAGATGCTCCGAGGACTCCGTCGCGTCGTGGAGATGCTCGGCGCATCGACCCTGGACGCCGCGCCCATCCTCGCCCCGGGAGACCTCACCAAGTCCCCCGACCCCTGACCTTTCGAACGGGTCGACGGGAAACGGGCCGCAGACAGCTGAGGGTGGCCTTGTTGGTCTTCGCGAAGGGACGCCACCACGCAGCAACGTTCCGTGCGCAATGGGTGCGGCGCGCGCGACGGGCTGAGCCTTGCCTGGATTCGGGGTTGCGCTACCAATCTAATATGTGCAAGTATCATTCGTGCTAGAACAATCAGTACACATCTCATACTAGGAAGAATCAATTGGCGACCCTGTCCACGTCCCTGCACAGGCCCGTTCCGGTCGAGAAACAACCAGCCCTCCAGGAGCACTCGCGTCTACGAACGGGGGACTGGTGGCGCAAGGTGCCTGCCTGGCGAAACGTGTCACCGTCGGAGTTCCTGGATCACCGCTGGCAGGTGCGGAACAGCGTCACGGACCCCGACAAGCTCGCACAGCTTCTCTCAGGGGTCGTCACCCCCTCGTTCGTGGAAGACATGCGAGCCGGCTTCCGAATCGCTCCCATGCAACTGCGGGTCACGCCCTACGTCTTGGGACTCATTGACTGGCGGGACCCGTCGCGGGACCCGCTTCGCAAGCAGTTCGTCCCCCTCGCGTCCGAGCACGAGCCAGACCACCCCATGGGGACCCTGGACTGTCTCGAGGAGCAACGGGACGCCCGGGCTCCCGGGCTGACGCACCGCTATCCGGACAAGGTCCTGTTCCTCGCCTTGGACGTCTGCCCTGTCTACTGCCGCTTCTGCACGCGGTCCTACTCCATCGGCTCGCACGCGGGGGGCGTGGACAAGCTCGACTTCCACCCGAACGCGGAGCGTTGGGAGGAGGCCTTCCGGTACATTCGGGGCAACCCGCAGGTGGAAGACGTGGTCGTGAGCGGAGGCGATGTCTACATGCTCAACCATCGGCTCCTGAGGTCCATCGGCGAGGAGCTGCTGCGCATCGACCATGTCCGTCGCATTCGCTTTGCGACCAAGGGCATCGCAGTGATGCCTCAGAAAATTCTCTCGGACGAGGCCTGGCTCGGGGCCGTGGCCGACACCGCGGAGGCGGGTCGCGCAGCCGGGGTGCACGTCTGCGTGCACACGCACTTCAACCACCCTCGCGAGATCACGGAGATCAGCCGCGAGGCGGTGGACCGGTTGTTCCAGCGAGGCGTGACGGTCCGCAACCAGTCCGTGCTGCTGAGAGGCGTCAACGACGACCCGGACACGATGGCTTTGCTGGTGCGTAGGCTCGGCTACATCAATGTGCGGCCTTACTACGTTTACGTTCACGACATGGTGCCGGGCGTGGAGAGCCTGCGTACCACGCTGTCGAAGGCCATCGAGGTCGAGAAGCGTGTGCGCGGGCAGACGGCCGGGTTCAACACCCCAACGTTCGTGTGCGACGCGTACGGCGGGGGGGGCAAGCGAGCGCTGAACAGCTTCGAGACGTACGACCGCCGTGTCGGCGTGGCGGTCTATCGAAGTCCCGTGGTCGACCCGGGCAGAGCCTTTTTCTACTTCGACCCGCTGCGCGGGCTCGACGAGAAGGTGCGAGAGGCGTGGCGGGTTCCCGCGAAGCGACGCCGGATGATCGACTCCACCGTCGAACGCTCAGGCCTGTAGCGCCGCTGTCCGCCGCCGAACACCTCTGCTTTGCGAGCACAACGTGCTCCCCTTGGAGTTGAACATGCATCTTTCCTTCGAAAAGCTCCCGTCCCCTTCCGATCCGAGTCCTCGCTGGGTGCCCTTGGAGGTGCGTGTCTCGAACGACAGGGGTGTCGTCGTCCGGGACGACGCGTATTCCGACCGGATCCGGTGTGACCATCCGGAGGTCGACGATGGCGCTGCGCTCGGCGCGGTGCTGTTGGAAGCGGCACGCTTGCGGGCTCGGGGCCGTGTGATGGTTCTCGCTCCCGAACGACTGCGGGAAGGTCTGGAGCGTGCGGGACTCCAGAAAGAGGCTCGTTTGCCGGGGTTCTACGCGGGCAAGCAGGACTGCGTTGCGATGGCATGTGCGGTCGATCCGTGCCGGGGCACCTCATCCAACGCAGAGGCCGTGGCCCATGTGGACGACCTGGTTCGGCGGAATCCCCCCGCACGACCTAGGATCCGTGTCATGACCCAGCGTGCGACCCGGGAGCATGCGCCCAAGCTGGCGCGGCTCATCGCGGCAACCTTCGAGCACTATCCAACCCCCAGCGGTGTGGCGGAGTACGTCGCCAAGCAAATCGAGGAGGGGATTCCGTTTCGCTTCGTCGCGCGCGACGGAGAAATCCTGGCTTGCGCGAGCGCGGACTTGGAGCGCGATGCGAAGACGGCGGAGTTGACGGACTGCGCCACGCGACCGGACCATCGGGGAGCCGGCTACATGCAGTTCATTCTCTCGGACCTGACGGATGACCTCCGTGCGATGGGTTACCCCACGGCTTTCACGCTGGCGCGCGCGGAGGTCCCCGGGGTGAACCTCGCCTTCCAGCGACTCGGGTTCACGTTCTGCGGACGCATGGTGCGGTCTTGCCGCATCGGTGGCGGCATCGAGGACATGAACGTTTGGTCCCGCTGGCTCTGAGGAGCGGCCTATCTACGGCGTCTCGAGCGCCAGAGACCGAAGTTTGTCGATCATGGCCTCGGTGACGCCATGGGCGAGCAGATAGGGCTCGATGCCTCCTGCTGCACTCACGCGGTCGAAGAGCGGAGCCAGCCAGGCGGCATCGACGTCCACGGATGCGTCTTGGTTGGCGACGAAGTCTTTGGCGACTTCGCTCTGGGGAACGCCGAGGGCCAGCAGCACGACGGCCATGACGAGGCTCGCGCGGTCTCTGCCGATGACGCAGTGAACGACGGCGGGAAGGGCCTGTTCAGCGGAGAGGTGGGTGAAGATCGCGGCGAGCTTTGGTTCGGCGGCGTCGAGGGTCTGGCCGTACGAGGTGGCGGAGGGCGGTAGGATCTTCGGCAAATCCGCGAGATAGTACGCGGTGGAGCTTGCCACGCAGGGGGCGTCGGGCGTGGCGGCAGCGTCATCGGAGGCGCGCAGGTCCACGACGGACCGGATGCCTAGGTCGTCGAGGCGCTGGCAGCCAGCGGTTCCGAGGTCCGCGAGGTGACCCGACCGGATGAGCACTTGATGCTTCACTCGCAGGCCCGACGTGGTGAGCAGGCCCCCTTCGTTCCTGGCGTTGTAGACGCCGGGCAGGTCCACGGGGCCACCGACGGGTGGAGGAGTCGAGGAGCCGGCCGATCCCCCCGAGGCCGCCTGTCCGGCAACACCGCCTGCGCCACCCGTGGCAGACGGCTCCCCTGCGGAACCGCCCTGTCCGGCCTGAGCGTTGCCCGCGGCCCCGTCGACACCGTCGGCAGCATCACCGCTCGAGCTTGCTTCGTTCGCGCCGCAGGAAGCAGAGGCCGCGACGAGCGCAGATAGGAACACCCATCGCCAACGAGTCATGAGCTTTGCTCCAGGGTAGGAAGGGAGCGACAATATCATGGCAAGGCCGTCGCGTCCCGCACGGGGAGGATTGGACGGGAAAGGCGAAGGAGGCCGGAGCTGATCAGCCCCAGCAGTGCCAGGTGCCGCCGTAGCAGGAGCACGTGGACGTCCCGAAGGTGCACTGGGCGCCCTGGTCCGTACAGGTTTCGTTGTTCGCGGGCTTCGTGGCTGGGCAGGTTACGCAATCCCAACCGCCCATCCCGCAGCTGCAGTCCGTGTCCCCGTACGCGCAGTCCAGCCCGATGTCGGAGCACTGGCTGTTGTCCGCGGGCTCCTGGGTCGGGCAAGTGGCGCAGTTCCAGGTACCGAACGAGCAGCTGCACTCGGTCGAACCGTAGGTGCAATCGAGCCCCTGCTCGCTGCACTGGCTGTCATCCGCCGGCTCCTGGGTCGGGCAGCCCGAGCAATCCCACGTGCCGAGCATCGTGCAATCGCACTCTCGCTGGCCGTAGGTGCAGGAGATGCCCGTGTCGGTGCAAGCGGAGTTCTCCGCAGGCTCGGTCGCAGGGCAGTCGCCACACGCCCACGTCCCGAAGTTGCAGGCACAGGTCGTGTCGCCGTAGGTGCAGACAGCCCCCTGGTCATCGCAGAAGCTCTGCGCGTCAGGTTGCGCCGGCGGGCAGCCTTCGCACCTCCACAGCCCCATGTTGGTGCACCGGCACTCCATCTGGTCGTACGTGCACTGAAGCCCCGGATCGTTGCACTGGACGTTGTCCGCAGGTTCGTCCGTGGGGCACGTGTCACAATCCCAAACGCCGTTCGCACACCGGCACTGCTCGTTGCCGTAGACGCACTCGGCGCCTTGGTCGGTGCAGGCGGTGTTGTCGTCAGGTTGTTGCGCAGGACAGGAAGAGCAGTCCCACGTTCCCCCGAAGCACAAGCATTGCGAGTCCCCGTAGGTGCAAACCAGACCGGCGCCGTCGCAATCGCTGTTGTCCGCGGGTTCGTCCGTCGGGCACACGGGGCCGGAGCCACCCGTACCCGCCGTGCCTGCGCCGCCCGCGGTACCCGCACCGCCGCCCGTGCCTGCCGTGCCCGCAGCACCACCGCCAGTTCCCGCTGTTCCGGCGGACCCACCCGTTCCCGACGTGCCCGCACCACCGCCGGATCCGCCCGTTCCTCCCGTAGCGCCCGTCCCGCCGGTTCCCCCAACGCCTCCCGTCCCCCCGGCAGACGAATCAGTCCCGGCGTCCGTCGTGGTTTGGGTCCCCCCTTCGGAGTCACCCCCACAGCCGGCAATGCCCGCAAGGATCATTCCCACCGAAAGCCCCGCAATCCACCCTAGCCCGTGACAAGCCATGTTGCACCTCCTCCGGAAGTGACCGAAGTGTCACGCAACAAGCACACAAAAGCAAACGGAACGTCGCGCCCTCGGTGCGTGGTTCGTGCTAGCACCTCACCCCATCATGCTGACGAAGACCTCCGACCTGATGCAGTCCAGCGGCGTGAAGTTCGGTACCAGCGGTGCACGCGGGCTCGTGACCGCCATGACGGACCACGTCTGCTACGCCTACACGGCCGCGTTCCTCCAGCATCTCGAACAGCACCAACGCTCCCACCCGGGCATGCAGGTTGCCATCGCGGGAGACCTCCGCTCCAGCACCGGCCGCATCCAGCGCGCCGTGGCCGCCGCCGTGGCTGACCGAGGATACGAGCCGTTCGCGTGCGGACGCATCCCCTCCCCCGCCGTGGCCTTGTTCGGCCTTCGGCATCGCATCCCGGCGATCATGGTCACCGGCAGTCACATCCCCGACGACCGCAACGGCATCAAGTTCAACGCGCCGGAAGGAGAAATCCTCAAGGACGACGAAGCATCCATGCGAACGCAGGAGGTTGAGCTGCCCGACCGGTTCGACGCGCAAGGCATGCTGCGCGAGGCGTCCGAACCGCCCGTTCGCGACGACGCGGCCCGAGACTACGTACGACGATTTGTCGACGCTTTTCCGCGAGACATGCTCGCGGGCAAGCGGTTGGGGTTGTACGCGCATTCGGCGGTGGGGCGGGACCTGATGCAGGAGATCTACGAGACCTTCGGGGCGGAGGTGACGAGGTTGGGTGACTCTGACGTCTTCATCCCGGTCGACACCGAGGCGATCCGCGCCGAGGACGTCGCGCTCGCATCGCGCTGGGCCGAGGAGCACGGGTTCGATGCGATCGTGTCCACGGACGGGGACAGTGACCGACCGCTGATCGCGGACGAGCAGGGGCGGTGGATGCGTGGCGACATCGCGGGGATCCTGTGCGCCAGGCAGCTCGGTGCGGATGTGGTGGTGACGCCCGTGAGCTGCAACTCGGCAGTAGAGGCGTGCGGAGACTTTGCGCGCGTGGTCCGAACGCGGATTGGGTCGCCCTACGTGATCGAGGGGATGCAGCAAGCGCTGCGGGACGGTGCGCGCTGCGTGGTGGGTTACGAAGCCAATGGGGGGTTTCTCACGGCGTCTGCGGTCGACGCGCCGAAGCAGGTCCTCGAGCCCTTGCCGACGCGAGATGCCGTGATCGTACACATCGCGATTCTCTGGGCGTCGACGAGCACGGGCCGCAAGCTCAGCGACCTTCTGGCCGACCTACCGCCGCGCTTCACGTGGAGCGACCGGCTCCAAGCTTTTCCCACGGACGTCAGCCACAGCCACCTGGAAGCCTTCCGACGCGATGGGGAGCGGTCGATCGCGGAGGCCTTCGGAACCTTCGGGTCCCTGTCTTCCGTGGACTGGACCGACGGGATGCGGATGACGTTTGCGAGCGGCGCCATCGTACACATCCGGCCTTCGGGCAATGCGCCCGAGCTTCGGTGCTACACGGAGGGTTCGACGGAGCAGGAAGCCCAGGAGTGGAACGCGCGGGCGATCGACGTCGTCGGGGCGTGGAGGTAGGCCGCGCCTCGCGGTTCCCTTGGTTCCGTGAGCACTTCGGCCTACCATCCCCCCGTGCGTGAGCCGCTGACCGAAGCCTGGCGTCCGGAGGCATCTGGGACCCGGGTCGATCAATACGCCTTGATCCGTCTGATCGGCCAAGGCGGCATGGGAGAGGTCTATCTCGCTCGCGACCTCACGCTCGGGCGCCTTGTCGCCATCAAGCTCATGTCGCGCCTGTCCGCCGCAGACCCGAAGCGGGAGGAGATGTTCCTCAACGAGGCACGTCTGACGGCCCAGCTCTCCCACCCGAACATCGTGGCGCTCTATGGCTTCGGACGGTTCCACGATCGTCCCTACGTGGCGCTCGAGTACGTCCGTGGAGAGACCCTGAAGGCTCGCATCGGGCACGAGCGCCTGGACGTTCGCGAGATTCTACGTATCGCCGCCGGAGTCGCCCGCGGGGTGGCGGCGGCCCACGCCAAGAACGTTCTCCACAGGGACCTGAAGCCCTCCAACGTGATCATGGCCGACGACGGTCGGCCTCGCGTGGTCGACTTCGGGATCGCTCGCGCGCTCGCGCCGGACACGCGTGCGCCTGCGCGGAGACAAGAGCGCACCGGGGTTGATGCCTTCGGCTCTCCACCCTACATGGCTCCGGAGCAGTGGGCCGGTGTGGACTCGAAAGGCACCGACGTTTGGGCTCTGGGGGTTCTGTTGCACGAGCTCGTGACAGGCCGCACGCCCTACGAGTCTTTCGAATTCCCCGCCCTCATTGCGCGCGTCACCTCGGCCGACCCGGTCGAGCTCGGTGCCGAATTCAAGGATGTGCCGACGAGTCTGTCGGCGCTCGTGCGCGGCTGTCTTCGCAAGGACCCTGCGGAGCGCCCCTCGGCGACCGACGTGGTCGAGATGCTCGAGTCGGTGGAGATCCGGCCCACGGTTCGGGAGACCGGGGACAATCCCTTCCGCGGGTTGGCTCCCTTCACGGAGGACCAGGCAGACTCTTTCTTCGGACGCGACGACGAAGCAGAAGCGCTGATCGAGCGGATCCGCACGGACCCGATGGTGGTGGTGGCGGGGCCTTCGGGTGTGGGCAAGAGCTCGTTCGTACGTGCGGGCGTGCTGCCACGGTTGCACGGGCGCGGGAGCTGGCACGTGGTCCGCGTCCGACCGGGCGCGCGTCCGATGCGGGTCCTCGCCTCGCGCCTCGTCACGGAGTCTTCCACCACCTCGCTGCACCGGGCCTCACCGCCGAGGGCGGCAACGGATGACACGCAGCGCATGCTTCCTCCCACGGCGTTTTCTTCCGACACGGACCGGGTCGATCTCGGCTTCGGGACCGCGACGGAGGCAGAGCTGGCCGCGAGCCTCCTCCGCTCCCCGGAGTCCCTCTCCGTCCAGCTTCACGCCATCGCTTCCCACCTCGGGTGTCGTGTGCTGCTCTTTGTCGATCAGTTCGAGGAGGTCTTGACCTTGGTCGAGGATGACGCAGAACGGCGGGCATTCCTCGACGCCGTATGCACGGCGGCGATCGACCCGCGAGAGCCGGTTCGCGTCGTGCTCACCGTACGGGACGACTTCCTCGGCCGCATCCCTTGGGGCGCTCACGCGCGCGTTGCGCTTGCGAGCGTGTCGATGCTCGCGCCTCCCGGGGACGCGGCCCTGCAGGACACGATCGTGAGACCCTTGCGCGCCCGCGGATACGCGTTTGAGGACCCTGTCATCGTGCAGGAGATGATCTCCGCGGTTCGAGGCGAGGCTGCATGCCTCCCGCTCCTTCAATTCGCGCTCTTCGAGCTGTGGCACCATCGGGACACGGATCATCGCAAGCTGACCCGCGCCGCGTACACGGCAAGCGGAGGCGTGACCGCTGCTCTCGCCAACCACGCCGATCGCGTGCTCGACGCCATGTCCGGCGCGGAGCTGGCTCTGGCTCGCGCTCTGCTCTTCCGGCTCGTGACCCCCGCGGGGACGCGGAGGCCCGCTGAGCGGGATCAACTCCTCGACGGGCTCCCCGACCACGCGGCCGACGTGCTTGGACGCCTCATCGATGCCCGGCTCGTCAGCGTCCGTCGCCACGGAGGCGACATCGAGTCCATACGCGTGGAGTTGGCGCACGAGTCGCTGGCGTCGAGTTGGAAGCGACTGGCCCGCTGGCTTCAGGAGAGCCGTGAGGAGCTGACGGCACTGGAGGAGATCCACCGCGCAGCCTCGCTCTGGCACGAACGGGGGCGTCGGCCCGATGAGCTCTGGAGCGGTGACGTGCTGCACCAGGCGCGACGCCACCTCGAGCGCGCCACCTCCCCCGTACCGAAAGTCGCCGAGGACTTCGTGGCCTCCGGGGTGGCGCGTCTACAGCAATCCCAGCGGTTTCGTCGACGGTTGACGGCCGCCGTGATGACGGCCCTCGGGTTGGCAGCGATCACCTCGGGCACGGCTGCGTGGGCCATCTGGAAGAACGCGGCGCATGCCGAACGAGCGCAAGCGCAAGCCGAGCTCGACTCGGCCCGCATCCTCCAGGAATCGGCGTACGCGGCCCAGGCGCGCAGGGACCCGTTCGAGGCTCGCGCGCGCACCCGCAGCGCCTTCGAGCTGCACGACTCTCGCGCCACGCGGATGCTCTGGGCCGAGCTGTCCCGCGACCCGTTGCTCTGGCGCTTCGAGTCCCGTGTCGTGCTGTACGACGTCGCGTACTCCCCCGACTCCCGCTCGCTGGTAGCGGCCGGCCAGGACGGGCTGCTTCGCGTCTTCGACACCAAGACCTACGAGCAACGCGTGCTCTCCGGCCACGAAGACCAAGTACTCACCGCCCGCTTCGCACCGGACGGTTCGCTCGTCACGGGAGACTGGTCGGGCCACGTTCGCCGGTGGAACCTCAGCGCCTCCACCTCCGAGCTGCTGGTTCGGTCCGACCACTCGGTCCTTTCCGTCGCGTTCTCCCACGACGGTCGCTGGATGGCGACCGCCAGCCACCTTGGCACCGTGGAGCTGAGAGAGGCTGCCACCGGCAAGCTGCACTCGACGCTCGAGGCTCGTACCGGGCGGCACTCCCGCGTCGCCTTCGCGCCCGCGGACGACCGCCTCGCCTTCGCCGCGAGCACGGGCGTCCGTTTGATCCGCGCCGGAGCCGGCAGCGAGGTCGTGCGGCTCCCCAGCGAAGAACACGTCGATTCGCTCGTCTTTAGCCCCGACGGAACCACCCTCGCGGTGTCCACGTGGGCCGGCGCCATCCGTCTGCACGACGCTTCCACTGGGGTTTTGAGACAATCCTTTCGAGGCCATGCCGGACGCGTGCGCGCCCTGCTCTTCACAAGCGACGGAAGCCGCCTGGTGTCCGGTGGGTACGATGGCACCCTCCGCCACTTCGACGTCGTGACGGGCGAGCAGCTCGCCAGCATCCCGCTTCCTCACGACATCGCTACCGGGCTTGCCCTCACCCGCGACGGCAGCACGCTCGCATCGTCAGGCCGCACGGGGCTTGCCCTGTGGTCGATGCGACCAGGTCGCTCGAACGACGGACCGCAAAAGCACACGCCGTCCATCGTGAACGACGTGGTCTTCACGCCCGACGGCAACCACATCGTGGCAGCCAAGGCAGGCGGCATGGCCGTCTCGAACGTCGCTTCGGGTCGTCGCACCCTCGACACGGGGCACGCCGTCGCGGAGCTGGATCTTCGCGCCGTGAGCATCGACAAGACGGGAACGCGCGTCGCGACGTCGGAGTCGGACGGGTTCGTTCGACTGCGTGAGTTGCCTTCGGGGCGTCTGCTTCGCGAGGTGTACACGGGCTCGACGGCCGCAGGGGGCGTGGCGCTGGACGCGAACGCAGAGCTGATTGCGGCTGGCACGCACGGAGGCGAGGTTCAGGTGTTCGAAGCCTCCACGGGCCAGCGCGTGGCGAATCTCACGGGCCAGTCGGGCACCGTATCGGCTCTGGCCTTTGACACCACGGCAGAGCGGATGGTAGCCGGTGGGGCCGATGGTTCCGTGTGGCTTTGGATGCGCGATCGGGCCACTTTCGAGCGCATCTGGCAGTGTGGTTCCCCCATCCGCGACCTCGCCTTCGACCCCTCGGACGTCGTGCTCGCCCTGGCCACCGAAGCAGGTGAGGTGTGGCTCCTGGACGCAGGCACATGGCACCCGCGACGCGTGCACCAACACGACGGTCGCCTCTACGGCATCGCGTTTCATCCCGGAGGTCAGCACCTGGTCCTGGCGAGCAGCACCGGGACCGCCTTCGTCCTGCGTCTCGACGGACAGGTGCAGAGAACGTTGGGGGGCCATCGCTCGGAAGTGAATGCCGTGGCCGTGAGCCCCGATGGCAAGCTCGTGGTCACAGGAAGCGACGACGCCAGCGTTCGCTTGTGGCGATTCTCCGACGGGCGTCCTGTGTGGCGCGGTCTCGCGGCCGTGGGGGCACCGCCTTCGGCCTTCAACCACCACGGTTGGAAGAGTCTTGACGGCTCCGGCACCGCACCGTCGGAGCCCTGGAAATCCCTGGTCCACAACACCCGATTGCTCGCCCGCGAAGGCGCCTCCGCCTGCGTCGTCACGTTCGACGAGAACGTGGAACGTTGGTCTCCTGATGGCAAAAGCCCCGCCGTTCGGGAGCAAGCACCGAACGCACGCTCGGTCGTGGCAACCAAGTCCGGATGCGTAACGCTACAAGGCCACGACGTCGTCCTCGTCGACTCCGACGGACCACGGACGGTGGAGCGGCATGCGTCAGCCCTTGGCCCGGCCCCCGACGGGTTCGTCGTCGCGTCGGCCACACATGTCTCCACCTTCGACGCGACCGGCGCGCTCCAAGCGCAGGTGCCTTCTCCGCCCATCGCCTCTGCGGTGGCGGTGGTCGGAACCACCTTGGTTGTGGGGGCGAGCGACGGTGTTCTGATGCGCAAGCCGGCAGGAGCTTCGGGCTTCCTGCCCTTTCAACAGGCCCCCGCGGGCCGCATCGCGCTGGTCCGCGAAGGCCCGAACAACACGGTGGTGGCGGGCACGGACACGGGATGGGTCGGCGTGTGGGACGTGGACACCGGAGACCGACTGCTATCTTCGATCATCGACGGCCCCCCGATCGATGCAGTCGCGGTCGGAGACAGCGTGCACGTGTTGGGTGAGCTGGGAGACCAGCACGAGCTCGACCTGTCGCTCTTGTCCCGACCCTACTGCGAGGTTCTTCGAGACGTGTGGGCATCGGTTCCCTTCGCCTGGCGCAGCACGGGACCGGCGCTCGTCCCGCCGCCCGCAACGCATCGCTGCAATTTGCCGTAGGACCGCACCCGAGCCTCACCGCTCGACGCTCCGCAGCCTCCTTCGCGCGCCCATGAACAGCATCGTGAGAAGCGTCAGCAAGGCGCCAACCGAGCCGCCTCGGGGCGAGGTCCGGCACCCGCACCCGTCCGACGTTTCCCCGGTGTCCGGCGAGCCCTGCAGACCTCCCGAACCCGACTGCGCACCACTGCCACCCGTGGGTCCGCCACTGCCACCCACCCCGCCACTGCCACTCACGCCCGCGTGCCCTGCCGCTCCCGCGTCCTCCAGGCTGCCACCGCCGCTGCCACCGCCGCTGCCGCCCACCCCACCATCCGGCTCCGTCCCGGGCACGCAGTCCACCGCGCAGCCCCCTGCGCAATCGACTCCAAGCTCGGCCCCGTTACGGATCCCATCGAAGCACGAGGGGCGCGAGACGAGCTTCTCGTAGATACCGTGATTCGCGGCATAGGGCGGCGGCAACACCCAGGTTCCAGAGCACCCCCCGATCATCACCTCGCCGGAATGCGGGTTGACGTTGATTCCGCTCACCCCCTCGCGAAAACGATTGAACGAAACATCCTCCCAGCTCACCCCCCGGTCCGTGGACCGGAACACCGACGGCAACCCCGACCCGAAAATGCTGGCGTACAGCACATCCGGGTGTTGCGGGTCCACCACCACGCCCCGCACGTACACGAAATATCCCGCAGGGGCCTGCACCTTCGCCAGCACACCGAGACTCGTCCACGCGCTCCCGTCGAACCTCGCAAGATCTCCCTCAGCGTCCACCGTGTACACAACGTCGCAGTCGAAGGGGTCCACCGCGAAGGTGACGTACGGGTCGAAGGGCGACATCGACCAGCCCACCTGCACGTACTCGGACCAGGTGTTCCCCTTGTCGTCGGAACGCAAGATCCGCTTGCTCGTGCGAGACACCGCATACACCACGTCCGGCTGCGAACGGCACAGATCCATCACCTGGACCCCGTCGCTCAGGTTCGACGGGATAGGCAGCGGGGCGAAGGTCGCGCCCCCGTCCAGCGAGCGCTTGTTTCCCGCGAGCACCAGGTTCGGGTCGAAGGGGTGGTGCACCACGCGGAAGTGATTGCCCGCTTCGCTCGAGGGCAAGGTCCACTCCAACCCAGCGTTCGTGGTCCGCACGATTTTGCGGTCGAACGACGTGCCCACCGCGGCGACAAACCGATCCCGGTCGGTCGGGTGCACGTCGACCGTCCAGGTGCTCGTCCACGCGATCTTGTCTTCCGACACCCACGCGTGAGGGACTGGACGGCTGACGAACCAATCCCCCCCATTCTCCGTCGCGTACACGCCAATGTCCTGGTGGGCAATGACCATGTGGTCGGGATCGGCGCGATCGAACGCTACCGAGTAGTTCTGCCCCCCACAGTTTGCCCCATCGTAGAGTGTGGAGCCGTTCACGAACGCAGTGCCGTCTTCGGACCGGTAGAGCGCCGCCCCGCCGCTCTGGACCACCACGTGCCGGCTGTCCGTCGCGCTCATCAGGACGAACGCGAAGTTGCCGGTGACGTTGAGCCCCCACCTCCACGCCTTGACGTCGTCGGGCAACGTGATCGAAGTGGTTGCGAACGTCGCACCCCCGTCCTCGGTCCGTATCGCCGTTTTGCCCCCCGCCTTGTCCTGCGGGATGACGTAGAAGGTGTCCCCGTCGGTCGGGTGGACGAAGATCCGCCTGGCATCGCTCAACACCTGCTGGTGGAGGCTGTCGCCGACTTGCATGCGGACGAAGGAGTCTCCGCCGTCCGCGGACCGGTAGAGCCCATTCGATGCCGAGTCCCGAACGACGGCGTAGAGTACATCTGGCTGGGAGGGAGAGAAAGCGGTGGAGGTTACGGCCCCTGCGGGCAGGTCGCCACAGGGCTGCAAGCTGGCCCCGTCGGTGCTCCGATACAGCCCTTCGTTGCTGGCCACCACGAGAACGTTCTCGTTCGTGGGCGACACCTGGAGCTCGTATACGGGGTAGTGAGACGTGAGGCTCGCGCGGAGCGTCCAGGTCTTGCCGTGGTCATCGGACCGGTAGATCCCTGCCTGGTCTTGGTCCGGCTTTCCCGGCTCGTCGTACAGTGCAGTGTACCAGACCCGGGCGCCGGAGGTGTCCACGCTGGACGGGGCAAAGGCGATGTCATGCTCGTAGCGGCGGCTGTGTGTGGCCGGCCCTTTCTGGACGAACTCCCAGTGATCGCCGCCGTCCTCGGATTGGTAGATTCCGGTGAAGTCCACGTGCTTGTAGTTCCACGCCTCGGCCGTCACCAAAAGGAGCCGGTCGCAGTCCACCGGGTCCACCTCGATCGACTGTCCGTGGGCCAGCAACAGCCCGTGGCTGAGAGGCTTCTCCCAGGTCTTGCCCCCGTCGCGGCTACGCCAGATGACGCTGCAGTCGTGAGAGAGGTAGATCACGTTCGGGTCCGCAAGGCAGCGCGCCGCTCCTTGCAACCACTGCTCCGCACGCCCGCCAAGCTCTCCCCGGGAAAACTCGCCCTCGCTCCGGATCGGCATCAGCCTCCACCCATCGAAGGGAGCATCCGTCCCACACCCCTCGTCCGCACCGTGCCGGCAGTCTTCGTCCTTGCCATTACCGCATATCTCCTGCGCGAACGGGTGGACCTCAGCATCCGCGTCGTCGCAGTCGATCCCGTCGTGCTCGCACCCACGCAGCTTCGAAGTGTCCGGGTAGGCGCCGTACCCATCCCCGTCCTTGTCCTCACACGCACCCGCACGACCCTGGATGGCCAGCACCCCTGCCATCAACATGAAACCGATTGCCTTGCCTCTCATTGTCGTTCCTCCGTGGGCCGTCCGACGCTACGTCTCACGCACGGGTTGCAAGGACAGGTCCATCCTTGCGAGCAGGCAGACCGCTAAGGCTCCCTGCCCAACGGCCGTCTCGGATGCGACCGCAGAGGTCACCTGCGACACGCGAGGTCGCAGTCAGTCCCCCTGACGGGTCAAAGGGTGTCCCCACAGCAGCGAATCCCATTCTGGCGGATGCTGGGGTCGTTGCGCGCGACCTTGCCGACGAGATTGCTGCACTTCCAGTAGTCGGCCGAACCGTAGGTGTGCCCGCCCCGGGTCATGCACATCTCCGTGCCGGTTCCATCCCCCGGATCGCACCGGTCCGTCCACTCCGCAGCGTTCCCCTGCATGTCGAAGATGCCCGGGAAGCCCCCCTCACAGTCCGGATAGGACCCCACCGGAGCCTTCTGGTTGTCATCGGAAGGGTCGGTGGGCGTGTTCTCCTTGGGAATGTGGCACGCACCGACGATCCCCTCGTCGCCGTACGGGTACGTCGTCTCGAACCCTCCTGTACAGGCGAAGTGCCACTCGTCGGTCGTCAAGGGGCCATCGAGGGCGAGCGTGCCGCCGGTCAAGGCTCCGCACAACCGCTTGCCCCGAAACGCGCAGTACGCATAGGCATCGCACCAATCCACGCAGAACACCGGGTATTCGTTCGCGCTCGAGAACGAAGGACAGGAACCATCCGGGGTGTACGTGAGAGACTCGTTGAAGGCGCATTCGGGGGGCTGATCGGTCTGGGCCACGTCTTCGTTCACAGCCATCAGGAACTCGACGTACTTCGCCTGTGTCACCTCGGTGCGGTCGACGCAGAACGACACCGACAAGGACGTGTCCTCCGCGTGGACCATGTCGTCAGGACAAGCGGGTCCGCTGCCTGCTGCGCCGTCAGGGCCCACGTCGGGCGCCACGTCGGGTCCAGCATCCGGCCCGACATCCGGTCCCGTGTCGGCTCCGCCCACGTCCGCCCCTCCGCTGTCCGAGCCTCCTGTGTCCACGCCGACCTCCCCGTCGCCCCCGTCTGCCCCGCCGCTGTCCGAGCTATCGAGGCTGGCGTCCGAAACGTCCGGGGTTGCGTCTGGCCCCGCTGTGCCTCCACTACCCCCCGCACTCTCGGTCACCAACTCGGGGATCTCGGGGAAGCAAGCGCACACCGCCAGCAGGGCAGTCACACCCATGCAGGCGGAGAAGAACCTACGACGCTCATTCATCTGTTTGAAACCGACGACGCGGTTTCTCATTGTAGGAGCGCGTCGGTCGGCATCAAACCAAAAAATTGCGCCGGCTGAACAACTTCGGCCTTCGACGAAGTCATGGCACGTGGGTGGCGGAGCCATCAGCGTTGGCCGCAGATTCCGCAGAGAGCCGCAGATGGCTTCGTTGATGGTGCGGATGCGGAGCACCACCCACCTCATCGGTGACAGGCCGACTCGCCATTCGCAAAGCAAGACCCAGAGGTTGTTCTGTCAGCCCGTCGCTTCGCTCCGCATCAAGGCCGGCAGCGTCGCCTTCCGTCGATCTGACCGTTCGGGTACCCTGGCCCCATGAAGGGGCGTTCGTCGTGGTTTCTGGGCGTCGGAATGCTGGCGTTCACGGCTTGCTGCTCGGGGGACCGACGCAGTGACCCCGTCCCGCATGCAGGACCGCCTTCGCAAGGACCTCCCGCGGGCCCGACCCCGCAGGGCATGGTCGGCACGCGACTGACCCCCGAGGACCTGGGATACACTGGGGCATTCCGCTTGCCAGAGGCTTTCGACTGGGGAGCCCGCGGGCTGGCCTACCATCCCACACAAGGCACGCTGCTCATCACTGGACATGACCAGCGTCCTGCCGAGTTCGCGCCGGTTTCGATCCCCGTGCCTGTCCAAGCCCGCAATCCGTCCCACCTCCCCATGGCCCAGCTTCTCGCGCCAGCGCGTTCCTTCGACGGCTCCCTCGTCGAAGGCATCACCGACACGGCGTTCACAAGCGGGATCGAGGTGGTCGGGCGACGCGGGTCGCAAGGGACGGACAAACTCTACGGCTCGATCGCGCACTGGTACGGCGTCGTGGACGAGTCGCACCCCACGGTGTGGTTCTCTGAGCTTGACGGCTCGCACCCGCGGGGCCCCTATCATGTGGGGCCCCGTGTACCGGCCTTTCACGGCAACCAGTCCGGTGGCTTCCTGTTCCAGGTGCCGGAGGACTACGCGTCGAAGTACCTGGGAGGGCGTACCCTGGTGACGGGCAACACGCGAGGAGCGTTCCACGGCTCGCAGGGACCTGCACTGATCGCGTTTCGTCCGTTCGATACGGACCACCCGACAGGTGACCTCGACGCGGTGAAGTTGCTCGCGTACCGCATCAAGTTCCCCGCGTGCGCGGGTCCCAACGTGGGCGACCCACGCGCGTGCGACTTCCCCGGCTTCACCATGTGCGACACCTGGGAAGGGGGGAGCTTCGTGGCCACGCCATCGCGACGTGCGATCGTGCTTGCGGGCAGGAAGGGACTCGGCTCGAACCGGTACGGGGAGCAGACCGGCGGCTGCAACGAGAGCAAGGGCTACCACTGCGATCCGTTCGAGCGACAGCTGCTCTTCTACGATGTGGACGAGCTCGGCGCGGTGGCGCTCGGGCAGCGCGAGCCCTGGTCCGTACTCCCCTATCAGGTGTGGCGCCCCCAACAGTTTCTTCTGCAGGGACACACCTGTGGGGACGTGGGGGGCATGGCGTACGACGCGCAAAGCCGCCGGCTTTTCCTCATCGAGCGCGGGATCGGGGAGAGCAACGGCGCTGTCGTGCACGTGTGGACAGCGTTGCGGTAGCCCCCAAAATTGGGTCGCCCGACAAGGTCCGTGTTCGCAGTGGTCGAGGGATCCAGGCGAACATCCTGTGTCGGGCGCAAGAACTAGGCTAGGGACCCACGACGGGTTTGGCTATCGCACGATTCATGAAGCGAGCGAGGCGAAGGTTGCCATTTCCTTGTAGCGGTCATTGCGACCCAGGAAACGGCTCGAAGCGCACGTCGACGATCACGAACTCGGCATCGCCGCGGGGTCGCCGGACCACGACCTCAGCGCCCACTTCCTTGCGCATGATGGCGCGAGCCATGGGCGAGTCGATGCTGATGCAGCCCTCGTGCAGGTCGGTCTCGTCGGGGCCGACGATGCGGAACTGGTGGGTTTCGCCCTCTTCGCTCTCGAGCCGGACCCAAGCGCCGAAGTACACGCGATCGGCGGACGGGGGCCTCTCGCGCACCACGGTGAGCTTGTCCAGACGGTGGGCCAGGAACTGGATGCGACGGTCGATCTCGCGAAGCTTCTTCTTGCCGTAGATGTACTCGGCGTTCTCGGAGCGGTCGCCCATGGCTGCGGCCTCCGCGACTTCTTGCGTGACGCGGGGGCGGTCGACCTTCCACAGTCGGTTGAGCTCGTCGCGCAGGCGCTTCTCGCCTTCCGGGGTGATGTAGTTGGACGTCATGGCCGCGCCGAGGGTATCAAAAGGCGGCCCGTGCTGCACGGTGCGAAGCAGGGTTCTGTGGGCCCGCCCCCTGGCCGTGATCCGGAGCGAAGCGACGGGCGTCTCCGTACCGCAATCGGCTCGCGGTCAATTCCGCTGGTGCGGTGGCCTAATCCTGCGTGGTACCGTGAGGTCCTTCGTGACGGCGAAATCGCGCCAGTGAGAGAGGGACGGACTTGGGAGCAGAGCGACGTCAGTTGGTGTTGGGCCGGAGCGGCTTCATGACGATTGGGTTCCTGGTGGCGGTGCTTCTGCTCTACCAGTTGCGGGGCGTTCTGACGCCGATCTTCTTGGCCTTTGCCATCGCCTACGTCCTCGACCCGGTGGTGGATCGCTTGGTGAAGTGGAAGATCCCGCGGCTGGCGGCCATCGCCATCGTGTTGGGAAGCTTCGTCGGTGCTGTCGTGTTGTTTGCGCTCCTGGTCGTTCCGGACGTCGTGCGGGACCTGGTCGCGGTGACCCGAGAGCTGCCGGGTCATCTCCAGAGCTGGGCCACCCGAGCGCAGCCTTTGCTCGAACGCGTCGGCGTGCATGTGCCGCAAGATGCCCAGGAATGGCTTGCGGGACTGCAGACCCACGCGGACAAACTCGCGACCATTCCCCTGGCTCCCATCGGGGACGTGGTCAAGCAAGTTGTCGGTGGCACCTTCTCCGCCGTGGGTGCCGTGCTCGCGGCGCTGATTGTTCCCATCCTGGCAGTCTATCTGCTCTACGACTTCGACCGTATCATCGGCGGCGTTCGAGACCTCATCCCGCTCCAGCACCGGGACCACATCGTGGAGATCGCGACCGAGGTCGACGGCGTGCTCAGCCAGTTCGTACGCGGGCAGCTCACGGTCATGGCGATCCTCGCGGTTCTGTACGGCGGGGCGTACTACCTGCTCGGGATTCGTTTGGCGTTTCCCATCGGGATCGCCGCCGGGATCTTGAACATCGTGCCCTACGTGGGCAGCATGTTCGCCCTGTTGGCCGGGATTCTGATGTCACTGATCGGTGGGGGGGGATGGTGGCAGCTTGCGGGGGTGGTGGCAGCCTATGCGGTGGTGCAGACCCTGGAGGGTTTCGTCATCACACCCAAGGTCGTGGGCAATAGCGTGGGCTTGCGCGAAGTCTGGGTGCTCTTGGCGTTGTTCGTGGGGGGCGAGGTGTTCGGGTTTCTCGGGGTGCTCCTCGCCATGCCCGTTGCCGCGGTACTCAAAGTCCTCTTCGTCCGTGTCGTTGCCAGCTACCACCGCTCGGCGATGTATCGCGGGCCGGCCTTGGCGTTGCCATGTACGGGGCCGTCAGAGACGGTGTCCTGCAACCCGCTGCAGGATGAACCGATCGCCGAAACGGCCCCGGGGGACGCGGCCGACGGCGATCCTGTCACCAGCACAGCGCCACTCCCCGCCCCTGCGACGGAACCCGCTGAGAGTGAACCTCAAGCGAAGACTGCCGCGCCGAACCCGGACGACTGATCGACCCCGTCGCCGCCTGCGCACTTGCTGCGCCTCCGGATCTAGGCCCAAATCAAAGACTGTTCGAAGAACGTGCTTGGGCTTGGGGCCATGCGAGCCGAAGGCGAGGCGTTTTGGGGTGAGCCGCGGTGAGCGCGGCCGTGCTGCTTGCCTTGATGGTCCGGTGTGGGGCATGATGCATGCTTGCATCTTTCTCGACCTCGCTCTTGAGTCAGGTTGTGCCAGATGAGTTTGCGACAAGGCAAGGCCACCGGAGGACCCATGTTCAAGCTTCGCGACACCCGTGCTCGTCCCCGACCCGACATGCCCAACCCGGGCTACCCACGTTTGTTGGGGGCGGGGTTGGCGTTCGCCCTGGCCGCATGCGGCGGACAGGCGGTCACGGAGTCCAACGGGGAAGGCGGAGGAGCCGGGGCCGGAGGTACGGACCCGGGCGTAGGCGGGTCGAGCGGCGGCGGTGCCCCCATCCCGTACGACGGCGGCCAGCCGGAAGCCGAGCCTCCCACCGCGGGAGTCGCGCCGTACCCCTACGACGCGGGAGAAGAGGCGGACACCGAACCTCCGCTGGCCGGCGACGTGCCTCCCCCGTTCGACGCGGGTGAGGACGGGTGGGTCGAGATGGACGCGGAGATCGGCGGCGCGGCCCCATATCCCTACGACGCGGGCGAGGACGCGGAAGAGGACGCCGGGCTCGGCGGGGGAGCGCCTCCCCCTTACGACAGCGGCCCCTGGTGATCGCCTGAGTTCGTTTCGCTCTCGGATCTGGCCCGAGGTCGCGCTCCGGTCTATCTTTCGCTCATGTCCCCGGTCCGCCCACTCCTCGCTGTGACTCTCTGCCTATCGGGCGCCGCACTCCTGGCTGCGCTGCCCACCGCCAACGCCACCGACCAAGCCCCGCTGCCCCCCGATGCCCCCGTCGTGCTCCACGTGGGGGACTCCTTCGTCCACGTCGGCTTCTCACAGACTTTGAGCCCCAAGTTTCGCGCCGCGGGGGTGCGGTACGTGGTGCGTGCGAAACACTCGATGTACACCCCCACGCTCATCAACGGCCTCAACCTCCCCGACCTGATGCGCGACCACAAGCCGTCGCTCGTGATCCTCAACATCGGCGCCAACGAGATGCGGATGCCCAGCCCCTCAGACCATGCTCCCGCGATTCGCCGCGTCAGCGAGGTCGTGAGCCGCGGAGGGGCAAGCTGCGTCTGGGTCACCCCCCCGCCACCCGCGGACCGCGGGGAAACAGGGATCGTCGCGGAAATCAAGCGCGAGACCGCCCCGTGCCGCGTCTTCGATTCCACCCCCCTCGCCGCGGACCTCGAACGCGAAACCTTCGACAAGGTCCACCCCACCCGACCCGCCGGCGCCCGATGGGCCGAAGCTTTCTGGACTTGGGTCCAGGCTGAACGCGACCCCTCCGGCCATGCATGGAAGCTCAAGCCGCGCCCGAACACGGAGCAGGGCTCAGCCCCGTAGCCGGCGTCGCCACAGCAGCAACCCAAACACAAGCGAGACCGCCACCCCCATCGGTGGTCCCGACGGCGACGCACCCACCCGACAAGAACAGCCGCCCGTGTCCTCAGGTTCGTCGTACGGCTTCGCGCTGGGGCCTGCTCCGCCCCCGTCCGTAGTCCCACCGGCCGCCCCGCCCGTTCCTCCCCCCGATCCCCCCGTGCCCGCGTCAGGCACGCCCGTGTCCCCACTCGAAGCGTCAACCGATGCGTCGTCCGCTGCCTCCTGCATCACGTCCGCTGCCACATCCGCGACCGCATCCTCGGTCGCATCGGGCTGCGCGTCCTCGGCCGCATCCACGCCCGCATCCGGCACCGCATTCGGGTCCCATCCGGGCGGCTCGTACCCGTCGTTCGTAAGCGCATCGCAGCGGTAGTAGCCGGAGTGAGGGACGGCCGTGTCCCCGTCGAAGTAAGCCTTCAACTCGGACTGCAGGTCCCCGCTCATCCCCGCTTCGATGTGGCGCGCAACGACAAGCAGGTAGCCCGCCGTGGCATGGGCCGCCGACTGGGCCTCGGGCACGAGACAATCCCACGACCGGTCCGTGTCGAGGGTGCACTCCATCGACGTATCCCAAATGCGGTCTCGCAGGTCAGCGCTCTCGTGAAAGCAAACGCCGGGCACTTGAATCTTGTAGGTGCAGAGGTCCGCCAGGGTCTCGTGCTTGGCCCCGGTGCGCGCCGTATGACACGTGGCAAACGAGTCCTGGAGGTTGTGCGTGGCGTGGCCGAACCACCGCAGCCCCCCCTCTTCGTCACCCTGCGCCCAGAATTCCATCCCACGCTCGGTCGCCGTCTGGATCCGCTCCCGGGCGCCAAAACACCCGTAACGACCGCTCACAGCCTGGTCCCCATCGTGGAAGTTGCGCATGTAGTGCAGGTCTTGAAGGTCGGGGTGCGAGCCGAAGTCCGTGGAAGACACCCCGTAGTACGCGATCATCTCCCCGTCGGGCCAGTCGGTGATGCAGTTGCCCGTGAGCAGCGGATTTGCCGTAGTGAAGCATGCGTCCCCATGGGACACCGGAGGAAAGAAGCTCGGAACGTGTAGCTCGTCGTGGATCAAGGTGTTGGCGAACTCCACCGCGAAACGGGTGATGTCCTCGTGCCCTCGGGTGGGCCCGTACCCGCTCAGCCACGGCTGCTCCACTTGACCGGGGAGCCCTTCCGGCTCCGCCTCGCCGCACCCCAGCACCGCAACTACCACAAGCAAAAGCTGTCTCGTTCGCATGTCGGCTCGATCCGTCGTCCAGACACCAGGTGGGCCAGTGTCGAGCTTACGACGCGGCCCCCGTACGAACAAGGAAGGGACGGCTCCCAAGCGTGAAGGTTTCGCGCGACGCGCACCCACTGGCCTTGGCCGCTACTCCGTTCCCAGCACCGTGAAGAAGAACGCCCAGGACTCGTCGTCCGAGAGCCTTCGTGCCAGCTGGAAACGCAAGTCCAGGGGCAGCAGCCAGAAGGCCACCCCCGCATCCAGGCTCGCCCCCGCTGCCCACGACGCCTCCGTTCCGTCGAGCAGCGACGCCCCCACACCGAAGGGTTCGAACGCGACTTCTCGCAGGAAAGACGAAGGCAGAACCGAAAGGCTCGACGCGGTGCCACGGTCGATGATGAACGGGAACCGGTAGGCCATCTCGCCCGACACCACGTGGGACCCGTAACGCGCCAGGTCTTCGAACCCGCGCAACGGCTCGAAGAACCGGAGACTCGGAGGCAACACGCCGGCCGTCCGAACCTCTTCCTCCCCTGACAACCCGGACAGGACGCCACCCCCGCCCCCGACTTGCAGGAGCCCAAGCGAGGCAGGCACCCCTCGCAACGACCGCCCCCGCCCGTCGAAACGAAACGTGTGCCGTCGGGATAGCGGCAGCGGGATCACGAACCCGGTCCGCGCCCCCACGTCCGTTACGTTGAACGATACCGTGGACAACCCCTTCGGCATGTACGCCGACAAGACCTCGAACGAGAGCCGACGCCGCACCCCGGAGTAGGGCGTCCCCTCGATCGCCGCGTGCCCGAAGGCAGCAAACGGCCCCGCGAACCGACGCGCTTCCGCTGGCTCACCCTCTTCACTGCGGCGCACGTCGTTCACGCGCCATCCCCACGCGACCGCGCTGTCATACCAGGGGCGCTGCAGCATCAGGACCCCTAGCGTCTCCCTCGCAACGATGTCCGGCAAGTGCCCGTCGGGAGCCGCCAGGCTCTCGTCCACTTGCTCGCGGGAGACGAACCGCGCGAGCGTGACGTCGAGGAAGACGGGAGCCATCAACGCGTTTCGATAGTCCAGCTGGGCAGAAGGCTCAGGCTTGGCCGGGTCCACGCCCACCCCCGCGGCCCAGCGATGGTATCCGAGCCGGTCGCCGCCGAGCGCACTCACCCCCAGCACCGCCGAGTACGCGTCCCGTACCACGAGCCACGGCCCCCGCACCTGCGGCACCAGCAGCCCGTCCAGCTGCGAATAGGGCTCGTCAGATAGCACGGGCTCTTCCGCCACGCGCGCCCCCACAGCGCTCCGCCTCGCGAACGACACGTCCCAGGGTTCGTCCTTGCGCACCGGCCGCACGACGAGCTTCGGAACCGAGGGAGCGGTCGCCACCATGGTCCCAAACATGGGGCGCTCCTGTAGTCGAGGGTCCACGGGTTCGGCAGAGGGGAAAGCCACCTCGTCGAGCGTCCAGGACCACCCCTCGCGATGAAGAAACCGGATCACCCTCCCATCCGACTGCGGGTGCAGGGCCAGAAACGGGACGTGCGTGGCTTGCCGGAATCGGGCATCGCGCAGGTCCGAGACGAACACCTGCATGCGCCCCTGCGCCCCCGCCACGTACACCACGCGGTCCGCGTCCACCCAACTGGCTTCCAGGACCGGCCCAGAGGGAACGGCAGGAGACGGCAGCACGTCACCCGACGCAGCGTCCAGGAGAGAGAGCGCGGTCCCCGTGGCGTCGCTCCGCACGGCAAGGATACGCGCCCCGTCGGGCGATACTCTGGGTGCGTGGTAGTAGATTCCCGGCTCGGGCCGACGCACCCAGCGTACCGATTTGGACCGCAGATCCAGGCTAGCAATGCCCCAGGCGTCCCCTTGCGCGCGCGAGAAGACATAGTGCGCCCCGTCCGGCGTGAGCCCGCCGCCCGGTCCGTGCAAGTCGTCACCCACGACCTCGAGCGCGCCGCTCCCCAAGTCCGCGCGCACCAGGCGGCTCTTCGAGAACAGAGGCCCCGCGTCCAGCATCGTGAAGTACAGAGAGCGACGGTCAGGAGAGAACGCCAGCCCCGAAGCCCCCGCGGCACTCGGATGAAGCAGCACGCGACCGGGCAGGATCTCCGCCAGCAAGCGATCGACCACGACCGCGCCCGCCGCGTTGCGCACCACGAGCGTGGTGGGCCGGTCGAGAGCGCGGTCGATGACCGCTTCCCATCCGTCGGCCGTTCGATGATAGCGAGCGTCGCTGCCAAGTTGCCGCACCATGCGCTGGCCCACGGGGCGCTGCCGAACGGGGTAACGGCGGGTCAACTCGGCGTCGAACTCCTCGAGCAAGGTCGAGAGGGACTTGCCGTACACGGCTTCGAATCGCCCGTTGACGCCGAAGGGGGGAAGGACGGCGCTGGCCTGGCGCCCCACGACGTCCCAGAGCTTGCGTTCACCGTGAGTACGCGCGAGCCAGTCGACGAAGAACGAGGCAACCAGGTAGTGACCGCCGTGGGTGGGCTCGCGATTCAGGTAGTGGAGCCATCCGCCGTTGATCTTCCGGCCTGCGACGCCAGCGGCGAGAATGCCTTCGTAGTACGGCGTGCCCAGCCGCCCGATCCCGCCCTGCAGCTTCGTCTCGTAGTACACCGCAACGCCTTCGTGAAACCACGGCTCGAGGCCGAGTTGCGGCGTGTATCCGCTGCCGAAGACCGTGGTGAAGAACCGGTGTATCCCTCCAGCTTGCAGGAGCTGGACGTAGTGAACGGACTCGTGGCACCCGATGACGCCCGGGTCCGGAGGCAGGTGAAACGGGGCGAAGATGTCCGTGGTGTTGTGCGTCGGCACCACCGAGATGGGCTCGGAGAACCACGGCGGGGACACGTAGGCGTTGTTGAACGGCAGGTCCGCCATCACGATGCGCGGCTTCTGGTCGGTCCAGGCATCGCGAACCGGCGCGTGCTCGCGCACCGCTTGTGTGCAGTACGCCACGCGGGCGGCCATTCGCTTGGCCTGCGCTTCTCTCGCTTCGGGGTAGTAGATGACGAGGGTGTCGGTCTCCATGCGCCGCATGGAATCCCGAACCACGGCGGTCTGGACGTCGTCGGGAAAGCGGGGGGACAGGACCGCGCAGCCCGTGGAGGAGAGCGACACCACGCACGCGGCCATCCACAGGCGCCAGCGGTCTCGATGCCGAGACGCAAGAGAGGGTTCGAGAGGGCGGACCATGAAGCAGTCGCTAGGGTAGCATGCCCGGTCCCTGCCCAGCAGACGCCGGCAGCCCACGACGCGGGGCTGACGAAACTTGGTCAGCGCACGACGGACTGACAGTCGGACTCGATGGATGGAGATTCAGTGAGGCGGATTCAGGGAGTGACTTCGAAGACGGGGGTGAAGACCTCTTCTTCGGAGGTGCATCCCGCCTGGCTCAGAGGCTTGCCGTCGGTACAGCCGCGGTAGACGGTGTACCGAGCCCGGAAGGTGCCAGCGGCCTTGCCAAACAGGTCGGAGGTGAGGCTCTTGCCAGCGTCAAGGCGCTGCACGTTGCCTTCCCAGACGCACCAGCGGTTCGGGCCCGCCACAGTCCAGTCTGTACCGTTCTTGACCTCGTACACGAAGGTCACGCAGCCGGGCAGAAAGACCGCCTTGTCCGTGTCGTTGTGCAAGGTGGTCGTGCCCGCGCCTCCCACGATGTACTTGGTCGCGTTGGTGTCCGCCCACACGACCTTGCCGCACGAATCAGCCCCCATCAGGACGGTGGCCGAAGCCAACACCACAGAGCCCAGGACAAACCAACGCTTCATCGAAACCTCCATCGGCGACTCTCGCGCCCCCTCGCCATTCCCTCTGCGATCCCCCCGCCTGTAGTCCCGCAACAGCTGAACGTCAACTGGATTTTTCTTCTATCGGTGCGCCCATCACTTGGAGGTTGACCGTCGCCAAGACCGAGTATCCTTACCAGGTGCGTCTGCCGCCGCTCACGCTGGTCGGCCTCATGGTCTTTCTCGCGGGAACCGTTCCCGGCTCCCTGGTCGACGCTTGCCCGACGTCGGATTCTGCGCAGCCCGAGGAGCTTCAAGACATCGCACGACTCCTCGACCCGCTCGAGGGCAGGGCGCGTCGCAGCCCCACGGGTGCGTGGCTTCTCCCGGAGGAGGTGATCGAGCCGCGGCGGCTTCCGTTCGAGGATCTCGACGTGCCGTCGTTCTACCAGATGTTTCGACGACAGCCGGGCCTGCTCGGGCCTGCGTCGATCGGGAGCCCGGTGTTCGGCGCGCTGTTGAATGGGCAGCAGCTCCCTGCCTCTCCCTTCTGGCAAATCCAGGAGCCGGATCGAGCGTGGGGCACACCCGAGCTCGTGTCGTGCCTGGAGCGCAGCGTGGCGGCGGTCGACGAGCGCTTCCCGGGCTCACCCGTGCTGCACGTGGGGGACCTGAGCCGCCCGGAGGGAGGGTTCCTGCGCGGGCACAAGAGCCATCAATCCGGCCTCGATGCGGACATCGGCTACTACTACCATGGCGAGAGCGCGTGGTACTTGACGGCCACGGAGAAGAACCTGGACCGTGAGCGTACCTGGGCCTTGGTTCGCGCCCTCGTCACGGACTGCTCGGTGGAGTACCTCTTCGTGGACATGCTGGTGCTCGTGTTGATCCGCGAGCACGCCGAACAGATCGAGGAGGACCAAGCGTGGGTGGCGTCGCTGTTCGCGCGTGGGCCGAGCAAGCCAGGGATCATTCGTCACGTCTGGGGGCACCGCACGCACATGCACGTTCGCATTCACGATGGTGGGGCCGAGGCGCTCGGGGAGCGCATCGAGAAGGCGCAAGCGTGGGCGAAGGATCACCCGAACCTTGC
>Ga0209575_10000058_pt1 | contig 140411 bp, 112 predicted proteins | sample Medcelwee11metaG_FD_187172 | JGI IMG/M metagenome (GOLD analysis project Ga0209575, IMG submission 187172) | Freshwater pond sediment microbial communities from the University of Edinburgh, under environmental carbon perturbations - Medium... | ecosystem: Environmental > Aquatic > Freshwater... | reverse complement strand
GTTCATCGCATTTTCCCGGGGAAGGCGGCCTTGATTTTCAGGAAAAAGTAATCGGAGTCCCTGAAGCCATAGGCCATGCGCTTGATCACCTTGATCCGGTTGTTCACCCCCTCCAGCAGGCTGGTGTGCATGTGGAATCGTGCGCTGGCGAGGATGCCCCGGGCATAACGCTGGAGGTTGCGGGCAAAGCGCTGTAGCGGCGCCAAGCCGCTCTCCCGTGCATGCCTCAGCCAGGCTCGCCAGCGCCGCCAGCCCTCCCGTACGCTGGGCGCGTACCAGACCTCCTTCAACGCATCCTTGAGCACATAGACCGTGGCCAGTGGCTGGTTGGCTGCCAGCAACTCCTGCAGTCGAACGGCATGATCCTCCTTCAGGTTCTCCCGGTTGCGCAGCAGCAGCCAACGACTCTGCTTGACCACTTGGCGAGCGGGCTTGTCATGGCGCAGGGCATTGGCCTGGTCTACCCGGATGCGGTCGATCACCTCGCGTCCGTAGCGGGCGACCACGTGGAACAAGTCGTACACCACCTCGGCACTGAGGGCAGTGCTGTTTCACTTCCAGGTCGAAGGCCGTGTTCATATCCATTGCGACGGCTTCGATCTGCCGGCAGCGCTCGCCGAGCCGCTCGAAGAAGGGGCGTATGGCCTGGCCCCGCCCAGAGGACGCGGGTACGCTCGGCATCCATGATCACCGTCGCGTAACGATGGCCTTTGTGCAGGGCGAACTCGTCCATGACCAGGCGATGCACGTCGCCGGGATCGAAGGCGCCGACCGAGGCTTGCAGGCGGCGCTTGTCCAGCGCCTAGAGGGTGTGCCAGTGCAGCCCGGTGAGCCGGCTGACGTGGCTGATCGGCAGCAATTGCAGTAGACCCTCGATCCAGGCGCACAGCCTGCGGCTCAGGCGTGAGGCCCGGGGCCACAGCCAGGGAATGTGCTCGGTGACGCGGCCGCAGGTGAGGCAATCGACACGGCGAACGGGCAAGCGGAGCTGCACGCGCCGATCAAGCAGGTCCTGGTCACGGATGAGACGGATACGCCAGTCATGCACCAGCGGGCTGGGCTGGCGGCAACGGCCACAGCTCGGCGGTTCGGAGGCCTTGGGCTCGAGGGTGAGCGTGAGGGTGTTCTCCGCGGAAGGCTGCCGGCCACGACGTCGTAGCCTGGCCAGAAAGCGGCAATGAACCGCCCCCCCCTCTGGCAGGAGTCGGTCGGAGCAGACGAGGGAAGAGCTTACATTGTCCGGTCCTTGGCCTCCCGCTCCTGCTGGACGAGATCGGCGTCCTGATCTACGGGCTTCTTCGGCTTGATCAGGCTGAAATCGATCAGGCTCTTCGGCTGCTGGGGATTGCCGATCAGCAGCGGACGCTCCCGGAATTCGGCACTCACCAGGCTTTTGCTCGGGTCGAACTCGTCGAAGCGCAGGCCAGCCAGGTCCGCCCAGGTGTGGATGAAGTGCGAGCTGCTGTAGGGCCGGTGCAGGCTGGCGGTGAAGTCCCTCGCCTGCTGTTGCGCCTGCCACTTCGGCGAACTCCAGAGGATGAAGGGCACGGTGTACATCGGACTGGTCGGTGCACCCTCGTTGCGGCCAAGCACCTTGGGATCGGGTGCGTCGAACACCGCCTCGCCATGGTCGGCCAGGTAGAGCAGGAAGCCGCTGGGATCGGTGGTACGGAAGCGCTCGATCAGCGAGGACACCACGTAGTCGTTGTACAGCACGGCGTTGTCGTAGCTGTTGTAGGTCGGCAACTGGTCGTCGGTGACGCTGGTCGGTACGCCGCTGCGGTCGGTGAAGTGATCAAACTCCTCCGGATAGCGGTAGTGGTAACGCATGTGGGTACCCAGCAGATGCACCACCACGAACTTGCGCGGCGCGTCGTCGGCCAGCACCTTGGCAAAAGGATCAAGCACGTCGCCATCATACTGGCTGGTGGTATTCTGATCGCGGTTATTGTTCAGGTAGAACTGCTCGTCCGCCTGCTTGGAGAAGGTGGTAAGCATGGTGTTGCGCTTGGTCATGGTCTGCTGGTTAGTGATCCAGTAGGTCTTGTAGCCGGCCTGCTTCATCACGCTGACCAACGAGGGCGTGCTCAGGTAGAGGTTTGGGTGCTCTTGGTCGGCAAACGTCAGCACCTGCTGCAACGCCTCGATGGTGTAGGGACGTGGGGTAACCACGTTGTCGAACACCTGCAACTCGCCGCGCAGCTTGTCGAGATTGGGCGTGGTCGGCCGCGAATAGCCGTAGAGACTCAGACGCTGGCGGTTGGTCGACTCGCCGATGACCAGCACCAGGGTCGAAGGCTGCCCGGCATGGGCATCGACCAAGTTCTTCAGCGGCGGAATCTGCTCCTGGCTGGCCAGCAGGTCTTCCATGCTCCCCAGCTGCCGACGGTACTGGTGATAGCCGACCGCCAGCTGCCAGGGCGAGGCCACTTCGATATTCTCCTCGAACTCGTCCACAGCCCTCTGCAGGTCATCACGCTTGATGTACTGGCGCACCGCCTCGTAGCCCATCGACAGGCCGAACAGCAGCAGGCAGGCGACGAGTGTCATCTGGCGTGGCAGATAGACCGGGCGCACCTTGCGCCACAGCAGCCAACCGCCCAGGCCGTAGGCAACCGCGGCGAACACGATCGACCAGGAGAAGTAATGCCCCAGATATTCGGTCGCCTCGCTCACGTTCGACTCGAACATGATGAAAATGACGCTCTGGGAGAATTCCTGGCCATACACCAGGAAATAGCCGAAGCCGGACAGAGAGCACAGCCAGAGAATTGTGCCAATCACCCCGGTGAGCAACCTCGTCCGCGCGGGAAACAGCAGCAGCGGTATCAGCCACAGGGCACTGGCCATTGAGGCCTGGCGCAAGCCCTGAAGTCCGGCGACTCCCGAAAGCGCAATCAGCGTCTGGGTAACTCCGGAGAAGTACCAGAAAAACAGAAACATCCAGCCGAGCCCGGCCCAGTCGATCCCAATGCGCCCGGCGGGTGCAGACTTCGTCGTTGCCATGAGTTCCTCAATTACTACGTGCCGATGCCGGAATTGCTCCGACCTGGCTCAAACTATGCCACAGGCCCGGTGAAATTCGTGTCAGTCACGCCGGACGGTAGACTCGGAAGTTGCTGATAATGAATGGCTTCTGCTGGCGGTATGTTGTCGATAGACGCCAACAGCCGCGGGTGCTCGAAGCAGTTCACACAACCCCAGGCATACCTTTGCCTTCGGAGAGCGCAGGCCTCTCCTTCCAAGGTTTATGCATAAACGCCCCGGCCCGATCGGCACCGTCATGCCTTACCGAGCGCTGTTGGGTGGTGCGCCCCTTCGTTTTACTGGATAGGACGTGGCCAACTGGCACCGTGAGCAGCAGGCCTTCGAGGCCTGGACGAGTGTTTTAGCCAATGCGCGCCCACGATTGCCGGGTGAGATCATCTGCGATCCGGAAGGTTTGGCGCGGCTCTGGCTTCATCGGCATCGCTGCTGCTGTAGCGATGTTTGTAGCGCAGCGTTGTCGACAGGGAGAGCGTACCTGCCGAGCAACGGCTCTGAGCATGCCGCTTCGCAATCCGAGCCCGAAGGGTTCCCGCTTGTCGTCCGTCCGTCCCTCTCGCTGGATTGCTTGGTAATGGCTGCTACGATTTACGCCAAGGACGCGACACAATCCGGTTACGGGGGAGGTTCGCCTCACACTGATCAAGAGAATTCGACATCAAGAACGGTAACATTTTCAGGATATTCTCCTTTTGCTCGATGTGGCGAATATGCAATTTGCAAGCTATTCTCAACAAATAAGCTGAAGGTGGGGGCGGTTCATGAAACAGAAAGCTCGTGTGCTTCGGGCGATGCAGCCAGAAGTTTGGAGCGCTGATAATCCGCAACTACCCGCTGCACAATTTGTAAGGTCATCGTGTGTACATCATTGAGAGGCTGGCTGGCGTTGACCTCGATGATCTTGGCACCGTTGAAACGAAGCAGGGGGGTGACCGCTACCTTCTCGCGCAGCAAGGGCAACTCGTGGTCCGGCTTCCGCGCATGGGCGGTTTCGGCATCGATATTCAAGCGAATGATCAAGGTTGGTCGGTAATCGACCATGCGCTCGTACAGTTTTCGCTCTTGCTTGGCAAGCCAAGCGGTGAAAGGCCCGCTTGCACGCGCTGCCGAAAGACCTGGGCCGTCGTAGAAGCCCGGAACATCCAACTGCGGATATCGGTCGCAAATCACGACATGGCCCCGTTCCCGCAGCCTCAGCATCCGGTTGAAGCGGAGGACGCGCAACTTGGAGAAACAAAAAATCACCAGTGCGGTCAGGGTTCCTGGAATGCGCTCGCCCTTTGTGCGTGCCTGTTTCGCCTTGGTAGAAAGATGGCGTACTAGCAGCCTTCCGATCAGAGGCCAGCTTTCGATTTGCGAGGCGATGCCGCGTGATCCGAGGCCGAGATAACAGTAAGTGGCCGACGAGTAGCCCTGTAGAGCCGAGCATATCCCAGATGCCAGCGTCGTCTTCCCCGAACCATCGCATCCTACAATGGCGATTAGCGGTGCCATACCAGAGTCATCTTGTACCGGATTAGCGTTAATGACCTGAGTGTTCATCATGTTCATAAAGTTATCCCCCTAGGCAGGCCGCTGAAAACCCAGCTCTAATTGCACCAACCTGCAGATTCGGCGTTTTTGCAAGCGCTCAGATTTGGCTTTTCCCTGAAGGGTGCCGCCCTCTGGGCTTTTGCGACGGATTCCCGCACGATTTTCTAGTTTATCTAGGCGGGGACCGCCATATGGCGCGGGTCCCGCCACTAGCCTGACAGGTTTATCCAGTCAAATCAGGCAGGTTGTAGATCGAGAGGCTCAGCAACAGTTGCTGCTCAGCTTTGCTCGACCGATCAGGCAGGTCTTGCGCTGGCTGGCTTCCCTCTGTGTTCAGCCAGAGCGTTCCTCAATCCGTTTGAGGAGCGCTCTAAATTTTTTCAGCGGTTTGCTAGGCGAGAGGCTATGGCCTGTTTTGCTTGCGCAATCACATTCGCCAGCGGCTCTCGGCTATCAAGATCCGCGATAGGTGCACCTTGGTATTCCAACTGCGGTACTGCGGCAATTTTTATTGCCAAAGATTCGTAACGATGATCCGGTTTGCGTGCGTAGGCCGTTTCGAGGTCCACATTCAAGCGAATCACGATATCGGGCCGGTAACTGGTCATGTAGGCGTAAAGCGCTTTTTCGCGCCGTGCCAGGAAACGGATAACGGCGTTATGGCAGGGAACGCTAGCCAGGCCGGGTCCGTCGATTTTCATTCTGGGCACGGCTACCTGTGGGTAACGGTCGGCCACAATAGCAATACCCTTGCGGCGCAGTGTCATCATTTTCTGGTAGCGGTACCAACGCCGCAGCGATAGAAGATAAATCGCTACCGCCGCCAGTGTGGTTGGTCCCTCATTACTCGATTCTTGCGCATTGTTTCCGCGCTTGGAGTTAAGGGCGATCATGTGCTCGATATATCGCCCTGCCAGCGGCAACTTCACGAGGGCTTCGCCGATCGTCTTGGATTGGATGCCGAGGTGGCAGAGTTCCGTGGGACGAGACTCTCGCATCCACGAAAGAATGGCCTCTGAGACCGTCGACTTGCCGGCCCCATCACAGCCAACGAAGGCAATCAGAGGTGCTAGCTCGCGGCCTTCGCGGGAGAACCCTGAGGCAATCTGCCGGACACGTTCGCAAAACGGCACGGAGCAGGATGCCTTGGCTACGCCAGAGCCTTGGCGCGGCGCTTCTTCTTTATGGACCGAGAACCACATAATAATAATCAACCGTAAATAAAGGTGGTCATGCCCTGTACCCCAACTGGTGGACAAGAAATGGCCCTTCCACACCATCGCATTCGCACGGAAAGCAGCTGGTTACGTCCCTTTACGGAAAGTGGCTGATTAAGTCCTTTTAGGCCTCATTTCTATTAAGGTTCGGTTAAGGTTCAGTTAAGGCATGCTACAATAAATCTATGCGAAATGTGTATAAGTATTTGGGACGCTTTTTGCCTAATTGACGGGAGTGCCTGTGCCAGAGGCGGGCTGCAATTCATGGCGATCAAGCGGGCCTCAGGTGCTCCGTCGGCCTTGCGAGCGTAGTTGCGCTCGGGGCGCTTTCTCGCCAGCGCCGCCTTCAGCCCTTCCTCCCACAGCACTTCTTCACCCGGTCGGTCTTGCACTCGCCTGTGCAAGCATCTGCACGATCTCCCGGTTGCTCCGGCGTGGATTGGTCAGCGCCGACTGGTCGCCGGCCGGCAGGATCAGTGCGCTGATGACCTGGTTCCCGTCTTGCCGGCCATGGCCTCCACCCGTTCTTGTAGAGTTGATAAAGCAGTAGGCCAGCACGAACCTGGGCCTCTACCGGAGGCCTGATCGTCCTGCTGATCCTCAATGGGGCGATCCGGGCAAGCCGAGCTGGCGCTCGCGCCCGCTGCAGGTGACCATCGTGGTGATGGACAATCCCGTTCAGACAAGACCGTCGGAATTCGGGTGGACATCAAGCGGAGCGTCGCTGCCTCTTTCTAGGTCGCAATCGCTTCCAAGACGGCCTCGCCGAGCACCTGAGCCGGTATAGCGGCTGTCTTCGCTTTTTCATGCCGGCCAGCTGTGGCATTTCCCGCAGTGCGCGCCACCTTCTGCGGGGATTCCCGCAGCGCCATCTCCAGAATCCGTAAACATGATGATAGTTATGGTCTGTCTGACAGGGTGGGCGAGGGCGCCGTAAGGCCCGCGTGGGGCTGGCGCCGATCGGTTATGTATTTTTTCAGGAAAATAAGAAGTTGTTGGCATAACCCCTGCAGTACCGGCCTTCACCCGCCAGGACTGCACGGGGCAGTCCGGCATCCGGGCACAGGAAGCCAACCCATGAAACGCACGCTGTTCCTTCCTCTCGTCGCCGCGCTCGCCGGCACCTGGCTGGGCATCGCCCCGGCCGGCGCCGCAGACAATCCGCAGGTGATCCGCTTCGGCCTGGCCACCGTCGGCAAGGGCGGCATCCCCTTCGCCTCCTCCAGCGTCACCAGCCTGGCCCACCAGCGCCAGGCCATCGAAAAGGAACTGGCGGCCGACGGCATCAAGGTCGAGTGGACCTACTTCAAAGGCGCCGGCCCGGCGGTCAACGAGGCGCTGGCCAACAAGCAGCTCGATTTCGCCTGGCAGGGCGACCTGCCGGCGGTGATCGCCAAGGCCGGTGGCCTCAACACCCGGCTGATCGCCGCCGACGGCCTGCTCGCCTCCAACTACCTGGTGGTGCCGGCCGATTCGCCGGCCAAGACCCTGGAAGACCTCAAGGGCAAGAAGGTGGCGCAGTTCAAGGGCACCAACCTGCAGCTGGCCACCGCGCGCACCCTCAAGCGCGCAGGCCTGCAGGACCGCGACTTCCGCACCCTCAACATGGATTTCCCCACCGCCGCGGCGGCGCTGGCCTCCAGGGACATCGACGGCGCCTGGCTGTCGTCCAGCGCCTTCGAGCTGCAGAAGAGCGGGGTCGGCCGGATCATCTACGACACCCGCGCGGTGGACGCCCGGCTGACCCGCCAGACCCACGTGCTGGTGGACGGCGACTTCGAGCGGCAGCATCCGCAGCTCGTGCAGAAGGTGGTCGATGGTCTGGTGAAGACCGCCGCCTGGGTGTCGGCGCCGGAGAACGATAACGCGGTGTTCGAACTGTGGGCCAAAGCCGGCACCCCGGTCGACTCGCTGCGTGCCGAGCAGGGCGAACTGAGCCTGAAGCGCCGCTACTCGCCGCGCCTCGACGCGTTCTTCGTCGACCGCTACCGCGCCACGGTTCGCGAGTCCCGCGAGCTGGGCCTGCTGCGCGGCGATGTCGACGTCGACGGCTGGGTCGAGCCCAAGTACGTGAACGCCGCCATCGACCGGCTCGGCCTGCAGGCGCTGTGGCCGTCCTACGATGCCGACAACCGTCCGCAGGCCCGGTGAGGCGCGCATGACCCCAACCGCTCCCGGCCTGGCCGACACCCGCACCCTGGCGGCTTTCATCCTGCTGGCCAGCCTGTCCGGCATCGGCGTGGGCCTGGCCAAGGTGAACTTCGCGCTCTACGCCCTCAGCCTGGAGGCCTCGCCGCTGGAGCTGGGTCTGGTGGCCGGGGCACAGACCGCCGGCCTGCTGCTGGCCAGCCTGCCCTGCGGGATGCTGGTCGAGCAGTTCGGTCCGCTGCGCCTGTACCTGTTCGGCAGCCTGGCGGCCGGCAGCCTGTTCCAGCTCCTGCCGCTGGTCGGCCAGCCGCTGCTCCTGCTGCTGCCGATCCTGCTGATCGGGCTGTGCATGCCGTGCCGGCTGGTCTCGCTCAACGCGGTGTTCATGCAGCAGCTGGCCCAGGTCGGCGAGGCGCGCGCCGGCTGGTTCCGCGGCTCGCAGATGATCGGCATGCTGCTGCTCGCGCCGCCTCTGGCGGCGCTGTTCGCCGGCTGGCTGGGGGCGGGCGGCAGCTGGTTGCCGATCGGCCTGCTGTTCGTCCTCCCGGCGCTGCTGGCGCCGCGGGTGCTGCACATCTACCCGAGTCGCCGGCAGGGTGCCGAACCGCTGAGCCTGGCCGCGCTGGGCCGCCAGCTCGGGGTTCTGCGCGAGCAGCCGGCGCTGCGCGACAACTGCCTGCTGGAGTTCTGCGTGCAGGCGGCGGCGATGTTCTTCTCCTATTTCATCGTCGCCATCACCGTGCAGGACTACGGCTGGTCGGCCGGCGAGGCCGCCGCACTGCTCAGCGTTCACGGGCTGGCCTACATCGTCGCGCTGTTCGGCCTCGGCCGGCTGCTCGGCGGCAGCGGCCAGGTCGGCTTCGCCGCCAGTCTGCTGCTCTGCGCCGCCGCCCTGGCGAGCCTCGGCCTGAGCGGCCGGGCGCCGCTGCTGTGGGGCGGGGCGCTGCTGCTCGGCCTGGGCCTGGGCATGCTCCAGGTGGTCACCCTGTCCGCCTATGCCCGGCACGGCGCGCAGCTCGGCCACGGGCGGATCGCCGGCCTGGCGGTGCTGGCCGGGCCGGGCGGCAGCCTCGCCGGCAGCGTGCTCGGCGGCGTGCTCGGCGAGTGGTTCGGCCTGCAGCCGCTGTTCCTGCTCTTCGTTCCGCTGTTTCTCGGTTTTCTCTTGCGGCCTTCGCCGCAGCATCCGCAACCCGCGCTCTGCGCAAGGAGGACTTCCCGATGAGCACGCTTCAGGCTTCGCATCCGTTCCAGGCGTTCCCGGCCCGCCCCTGGCCGGGGCTCGCCCGCGCCCTGCGCCGGGTCGCTGCCGGCGGCGCCGCGCTGCTGCTGCCGGCGCTGCTGCTGGTCGTCTGGCAGGTCGCCGTCGAGCGGCACTGGGTGTCGGCGCAGATCCTGCCGCCGCCGTCGCGGGTGCTGGAGACCTTCGGCGAGCTGTGGGCGAGCGGCGATCTGTGGTTCCAGCTGTCGATCAGCCTGCAGCGGGTGCTGATCGGCTCGCTCATCGGCGGCGCCCTCGGCCTGCTGCTCGGCCTCGCCATGGGCCTGTCGCGCCAGGCCGAGGCCTATCTGCTGCCGCTGTTCCAGGCGCTCAGCCAGGTGCCGGTGCTGGGCTGGATTCCGCTGCTGATGATGCTGGTCGGCATCGACGAGGCGCTGAAGTACCTGGTGATCGCCAAGGCGGTGCTGGTGCCGCTGACCCTCAACACCTTCTCCGGCATCCGCAGCATCCCGCCGAGCTACCTGGAGGTGGCCCGGGTGTACCGCCTCGGACTGCTGCTGCGCCTGCGCCGGGTGATCCTGCCGGCGGTGCTGCCGAGCATCTTCACCGGGGTGCGCTTCGCCCTCACCAAGGGCTGGATCGCCCTGGTCACGGTGGAGCTGCTGGCCTCCAGCGAGGGCATCGGCTACCTGATGGTCGACGGCCGGCAGATGTTCCAGCTCGATCTGGTGATCGTCGCCATGCTGGTGATCGGACTGGTCGGTTTGGTGCTGGACCAGGGCCTGGCGCTGGTCGAAACCCGCCTGCAGCGCTGGCAGCGCCAGGCCTTCTGAAGGAGCGCGTGCATGTCCGAAGCAACCCGCAAACGGCCCGATCTGCGCGGCTGGGTGGTGCCGGGAGTCCTGCTGCTGCTCTGGTGGCTGGCCACCGCCCAGGAGTGGGTGGATACCCGGCTGGTCGCCAGTCCCGCCGCGGTGCTGGAGGAGGCCTGGCAGGCGGCGGCCAGCGGCGAGCTGTGGCAGGGCCTCGCCGCCAGCCTCGGGCGCAACCTGTCGGGCTTCGCCCTCGGCAGCCTGGCGGGCCTGGCCTTCGGCGGCCTGCTCGGGCTGTCGCGGCTGGCCGAGCGGCTGGTCGGGCCGACCTTCCACGCCCTGAAGCAGATCGCCCTGTTCGCCTGGATTCCGCTGCTCTCGGCCTGGTTCGGCTTCGGCGAGCCGGCCAAGGTGGCCTTCATCGCCCTGGCGGTGTTCTACCCGGTGGCGCTGAACAGCTTCGAGGGCATCCGCGCCACCCGCCACGAGCTGCTCGAAGTGGCTCGGGTGCTCGGCTTGACCCCGGCGCAGCGGCTGCTGCGCCTGGTGCTGCCGTCCGCCGCGCCGGCGATCTTCACCGGCCTGCACCTGGGGCTGATCTACGCCTGGCTGGCCACGCTCGGCGCCGAGTACTTCTTTTCCGCCGGGCCGGGGATCGGCAACACCATGATCGACGGCCGCGAGCATTTCGAGATGGACCAGGTGATCTACGGCCTGCTGGTGGTCGGCAGCGTCGGCCTGCTCCTCAACCGCCTGGCCGCCTGGATCGAGGCGCGCGCGCTGGCCTGGCGCACTGGCGGGCGCTGAGCGGTAAGCACCGTGGGGCGCCGCTGGTGGGAAAGGCCTGCGGCCGTTTCCCACCCTACGCGACTGGATTCGAAGGTTTTGCACTTCAACCGATGGGAGTTTTCGATGAGAGGGACCGGTTTTCTGAGTTTGCACGGCGTGGACAAGCGCTTTCCCCTCAAGGAAGGCGAGCTGCACGTCCTCGACGACATTTCCCTGGACATCCGCCAGGGCGAGTTCGTCAGCATCGTCGGCGGCAGCGGCTGCGGCAAATCCACCCTGCTGCGCCTGCTGGTCGGCCTTGAGGATGCCAGCGGCGGCAGCCTGCGCCTGGACGGCGCGCCGATCCGCGGCACCGATCCGGCGCGCGGCATCGTCTTCCAAGACCACCGCCTGTACCCCTGGCTGACGGTGGAGGACAACGTGCTGCTGGCGCTGGCCAACTCGCCGCTGGACAAGGCCGAGCGCCTGGCCCGGGTCCATGCACACCTGGAGCTGGTCGGCCTGCGTCACTTCGCCAAGGCCTGGCCGGCGCAGCTCTCCGGCGGCATGAGCCAGCGCGTGGCGATCGCCCGCGGGCTGGTCAACCGGCCGAAGGTCCTGCTCCTCGACGAACCCTTCGGTGCCCTCGACGCGCTGACCCGCGCCCAGCTACAGGACGAGCTGGCGCGCATCTGGCAGACCGAGGGCATCACCACCGTGCTGGTCACTCACGACGTCGACGAGGCGGTGCTGCTCGGCGACCGGGTGGTGGTGATGGAGCCGCGCCCGGGACGCATCCGGCGCATCGTCCCGGTCGACCTGCCCCATCCGCGGCACCGCGACCATCCGCGGCTCGCCGAGCTGCGCAGCGACATCCTGCAGGACTTCACCCGCCGCCAGGCCATCGCCTAACGGCGCGGGTCGCTCCCGCTGGCCTGTTTGCTCGGTTCGATGGGGCAATTTCGGCGTCTGAGGTGTCTGCACGTGAGGTTCGGCCGGCAGATGCCGTGCGGCCAGGACGGAGTGGAGCGTCCCCCGGCGCATGGGCTCGCTCGCACGGCGGCTGGGTCTGCCGGGATCAGTCGTTCTCGCTCCAGAGATACTGATCGATTTCCTGCATCATGTAGGCATTGCTCCGGATGTTGCGCGCCACCGCTTCGGCCTCTTCCTGGGTATAGCCGTTCAGGGTGAAACTGGTCCTGCCTGCGGGTTCCGCTTCATAGAACAGGCGCACTTCCAGCAGCCAGGTGTCGGCGCGATGCGGCTCGGGTAGCAGGCGCAGATAGGCCTTCAGCTTCCTCTCGAGCGGGACGATCAAGTTGAAAACTTCCATCGACGCAGGCGATGACTTCACCTCACCCATTTCTCTCCCCTTGTCCAGTGCAAAGCCGCTGCTCGTACGCCGGGCTTTCCGGTTCATGGTTGTTCTTCGGCCTGTGCTCTGGCATGCCGCCCGCCTGTCGTTGCGGTCGGGCGACCCCTTTGGCAACATCCCGCCTCTCGTCGAGCCTACTCGGCGGGATTTCCGGTGGGATCGGCCGGCGTGAAGCCGGGCCGTCGGGGCCGCATTAAACCAGATCGTCATCCGGCGAGGCGAGCGTCGACATGCCATGGGCGTCGTTACCGGTGGCACTGCCGGCATGGTGACGGCCGGTTTGCGAGGGTTGCCTTTTCGAGAGTGGTGGGGACGTAAGGACGGGATCATGAATATCTGGGCACTGGACAAGCATCAGGACATTCGCCATGTGCTGTTGCTGCTGAGCGAGCAACTGGGACCGGATGCGTTCGTCATCGATGCCGTAACCTCGCTGGACCCGCGGGCGATCTACTTGTTGCACCGGGAGGACCCCGGCGTGCGGGTCTGGCTCTACACGCTCGGCCAGAGTCCGGGACGCTACGGCGTGCACCTGGAATATCCGAACAGCACCGACACCCACGAGAATGTGCCGTTGCCGGAACTCGTGGCGATGCTCGCCGTGCATTTCGACGTGCCGACGATCCAGCCGCTGCCCTGATTTCTCCGGCGGGAGGCGGGCCGCTACGCGCCCCCCAGTCGCTCGGCGAGCCAGGGCAGCACCTGCTCGCAGGGCCGTTCGATCTTCAGGTTCAGCAGGGCGTCGGCGCGCATCGCGCCCTGGTTGATGGCCACCAGCGGTTTGCCCTGCTCGGCAATCGACCGGCACAGCCGGAAACTGGAATAGGTCATCACCGTCGAGCCGACGACCAGCAGCGCCGCCGCCTGCTCGATGCCCAGCGAGGCCGCTTCGGTCTGCTCGGCCGGCACGCCCTCGCCGTAGAACACCACGTCCGGCTTGAGCAGGTCGCTGCCGCAGCAGGGGCACCAGGGGATGCGAAAGCCTTCCAGATACTCGGCGGCCAGCCGGGCATCGCCATCCGGGGCGAGGACGGCCTCGACGCCCTGCAGGTAGGCGTTTTCCTCTTCCAGCCACGTCTGGATCTCGCTGCGCCGCAGGGTTTTGCCGCAGTCGAGACAGCGCACCCGGTGCAGGTTGCCGTGCAGCTCGATCACCCCCTCGCTACCGGCCTGCTGGTGCAGCCCGTCGACGTTCTGGGTGATCAGGCCGGCGATCCGCCGCCCGGCCGAGAGCCTGGCCAGGGCCTGGTGCGCCGCATTCGGCCGGGCCTGCCACACCTTGGGCCAGCCGATCATGCTGCGCGCCCAGTAGCGCCGGCGCGCGGCGGCCGAGCCGAGGAACTCCTGGAACATCATCGGCGCCTTGCCGTGGCGGACGCCGTCCTGGTCGCGATAGGCCGGAATGCCGGACGGCGTGCTGATCCCCGCGCCGGTCAGGACCAGCAGCGGATGCTGCGCCATGAGTTCGCACAGCTCCAACAGGGGCGCCGGGGGATCGAGGGTGTGCATGAAATATCTCCACGTCTGTCGGCCAGGGGGAACATCGAGCTGGCCGGTCAAGGGATGTCTCGGTGAATGGAGCAGGGCGAAATGGACGATCGTGAGCATAAGGCAGAGCCGGCATGGCCACCGAACGGTACGGCTGTCCCCCAGGTTATCCACAAATTTTTCTGCCGTTGCCGGTTGACAAGCAAGGGTTTGTAGTACCTTTTTGCGGGCTGGTTATCTCCCTCCGACCTACTGAAAATGGCTTGATATTTCAGGTGGTTATGTGTCTAGGAAAGCCTCTGTGTGGGGTTGATCAAAAAATGATCGGCCATTGGCGAGCCAGATTCCATCGGCCATGTGGCCCGTCATACCGTATTTATCCACAGAACAATCCACACCTTCTGTGGGTTACTCGAAACCGGGCGATGAGGCGGGCGGCAGAATAGCGCGGGCGGCGGGGGCGTCCTAAGATTGCCCGGCGAGCCGAGTCATTCGTCGAAGTCGAAAGGAGAAGCCATGAAGCTTTACTACACCCCGGGAGCCAGCTCCCTGGTTCCGCACATCGTCCTCTGCGAGCTGGGTCTGCCCTACGAGCTGGAGAAGGTGGACCTGAAGCGCCATACCCTCGAGGACGGGGGTGACTACTACAACGTCAATCCCAAGGGCTATGTGCCGACCCTGCAGCTGAACGACGGCCAGCGGCTCAGCGAGGGCGGGGCGATCGCCCTGTTTCTCGCCGAGAAGCTGCCCGAGGTCGGCCTGCTGCCGTCCAACGGCAGTCTGGAGCGCTTTCGTGTGCTGGAGTGGCTGTTCTTCGTCAGCAGCGAACTGCACAAGGAGGTTGGCCAGCTGTTCAACCCGAAGCTCACGCCGGAGTGGAAGGCGGCCGTGCTGGCGACCATCGAGCGGCGTCTGGCCTATGTCGACAAGGCCCTCACCGGGCAGGATTACCTGACGGGCTCGCGCTTTTCCGTGGCCGACGCCTACCTGTTCACCGTGCTGGGCTGGATGGCGCCGCTGGACATCGACCTCGAGCCCTGGCCGGCCCTGCGTGCCTTCCACAAGCGCGTGGCGGCGCGGCCCGCGGTGCAGAAGGCGATGCGCGCGGAAGGCTTGACCGGCTAGACGGGCAACGGCCGGCAGGCCATGGGAGCGTTCCCGACATGGCGCTGCCGGCTCGCCGATCCACACGTTGTCTTTTCCGACTGCGCGTGCGTCGGAAAGGGCCGGGGCTCTACCAGCGATAGCTGAGCGTGCCGATGGCCGTGCGTTCGTCGCCGTAGCGGCAGGCGTTGGCGCAGTACAGGTAGCGCTTGTTGGTCAGGTTCTGCACCTTGGCGGTCACTTGCCAATGGTCGTCGAGGTCGTAGCCGAGCAGCGCATCGACCAGGGTATAGGCCGGAATGTTGCGGTCGCTGACGCTCGCCGAGGTGCGCGTGGTGCCGTTGTAGCGGGCGCCGGCGCCGATCTTCAGCTTCGGCAGGCCGAACCTGGCCAGACGATAGTCCAGCCACAGGGACGCGCTGTGATAGGGGATGCCCTCGATGCGCGAGCCTTCGAGCACGGGATCGTTGTCGGCGATGATGTGGGCGTCGGTATAGGCGTAGGAGGCGCTCAGGTTCAGCTGGGGCGTCAGGCCGGCCTTGAGTTCCAGTTCGAGGCCCTTGCTGCGCTCCTTGCCGGTCTGCTCGTCGAAGTCGGAGCCGGGAATCGAGCTGACCACGTTCTCCTGGGTCAAGTGGTAGACGGCGGCGCTGAGCATCAGGTCGCGACCGGGCGGCTGGTAGCGCAGGCCGATCTCGTACTGCTCGCCTTCGGTCGGTTCGAAGCTGCGGCCCTCGCTGTCGACGCCGTCGGTGGGCAGGAACGACTGGCTGTAGCTGATGTAGGGCGCCAGGCCGTTGTCGGCGAGGTAGACCATGCCGATGCGGCCGGACAGCGCCTGGTCGCTCTTGGTGCTGCGGCTCCGGTCGCGGTAGTTGCGGGTGTGGCTGCTGGCCCAGTCTTGACGCAGGCCGAGCACGAAGACCCAGCGTTCGGCGAACTTGGCCTGTTCCTGCAGGTAGAAGCCGGCCTGCCGGCTGTGCAGGTCGGAGCCGCGGTCGATGGCGGTATTGACCGTGGGCAGGTTGCCGTACCTCGGGTTGGCCAGGTCCAGCGAGGGCGCATTGCCGCTCCAGCGATGGCTGTCGTAGGTCTTGTAGTAGTAGTCGAGGCCGGCGAGCAGGGTGTGCTCCCAGCGGCCGCTGTCGAACGACCATTGCAGGCTGCTGTCGCTGGCCCAGCCGGTGGCGATGTCCTCGCGCGAGTTGTAGCTGCGGGTCAGGGTGGAGAGGTTCGCGCCGGTGACCCGGCTGCTGTTCAGGCTGATGTAGTCGTAGTCGCTTTCGGAGTGGAAGTAGCGCAGGGCGTGGCGCAGTTGGAGGCCGTCGTCGAGCCGGTGCTCGAAGAGGTAGCCGAGGGTGCCCATGTCGCCCGAGTAGTCGTCGAAACCCAGCTCGCCGGCGAACAGGTCGTAGGGGATCTTGCGGCCCGGCGTCGCGCTGTATTTGGTGACGTTGTAGTTCATCGCGGGGGTCAGGGTCGTGCGGGTTTCCTGATAGGTGGCGAGCAGGGTCAGGCGGGTATCGTCGTCGATGTGCCAGGTGAGGGCCGGGGCGAAGAAGCGCCTGTCGTCGTCGATCGAGGTGTACTGCGTTTCGCTGTCGCGCCAGAGGGCGGTCAGCCGGTAGGTGAAGCGTCCCGGCTCGTCGAGTGGGCCGCCGTGGTCGGTGGAAATCTGGCGGCGCTGGTAGTTGCCGTATTCGACGTTGATTTCGTGCAGCGGATCGTCGGTGGGGCGTTTGCTCACGGTATTCACCAGGCCGCCGGGCGAGAGCTGGCCGTAGAGCACCGAGGAGGCGCCCTTGAGCACCTCGACCCGCTCCAGTCCGTAAGGCTCCTGGCCGCCCTCGAACTGGGAACTCTGCAGTTTCAGGCCATCGCGCAGCACGCCGCCGGTGCGCGGGCCGATGTCGAAGCCGCGCAGGCGATAGTCGTCCGCCACGCGGCTGTAGCCGTTCGGCTGGGTGACCACGCCGGAGGTGTACTGCAGCGTGTCGGCGAGGCTGTCGTGCCGGCGGGTCTGCATTTCCTCGCGGGTGATCACCGAGATGGCCTGGGGCGTTTCGCGCAGGGCGGTGTTCGTCTTGGTCGCCGTGGCGCTGCGGCTGGCCACCAGGCCGTAGGCCGGACCCCGGGCGTCCTCCTGCCAGGAATCGCTCACCAGAAGGGACGAGAGTTCCAGGGCGGCGCCGCTGCTAGGCAGCGCCTCGATGTTCAGGGCGCCGCTTTCCGTGACCCGCAACCTCAGGTTCTGCCCCTGCAGCAGCCGCTCGATGGCCTGCTCGACGGTGAAGTTCCCGTGCAGGGCCTCGGCCTGCTCCCCGCGCACCAGCGCCGGATCGAAGAGAATGCTGCGCGCGCTCTGCCGGGCGATGGTGGTCAGGCTGTTTTCCAGGGGGCCGGCCGGCACGTCGAAGGCCAGGGTCTGCTGCTGCGTGGCGGCTGGGTTCTCGGCCAGAACCGGCGGGGCGAGGCAGGCCAGCAGCAACGACAGGGATACCGGCGACAGGGGAAAGGACAAACGGCAAGACATGACGGCTCCGCTGAACAGGCAAGGAATACCGTTCATGTGCAACGAGGCCCCGGAATTTTCAGGGGACGTGCGAAAAAAATCAGCTGTGCTCGATGGTCGTCCACCAGCCCAGGTAGCGCTGGATGCGCAGGGGCAGGATTTCTTCGAGCGAAGCCAGCACGCGTGCGCTGTCGTCCAGCGGGAACAGGCCCGAAATGCGCAGGGTGGCGGCATCCGCGGAAAGGCGCAGGTGACCGTGGTGGTAGGGGCGCAGGGCGGCGATCAGCACGTCCAGCGGGCGGTCGTGGAGTTCCAGCCAGCCGTCCTGCCAGGCGAACTCGTTCCTGCGCTGCCCCTCCAGGCGCTGGCAGACGTCCTTGTCAAAACGGGCGCCCTGGTCGGTCGCCAAGACCAGGCTGCTGCCGGAGCGGGTTTCCAGACGGACCTGCGCTGCCTGCACCCAGACCGTGGCGTCCCGTTCGCCGAGCGCGACGCTGAAGCGCGTGCCCGGCGCCTGTACGCGACCGAAGGGGGTTTCGACCACGAACGGCCGCCGGGCATCGGCTGTCACCTCGGCGAGCAGGGCACCGCGCCGCAGCTGCAGGCGCCGCTGCCGTCCGTCGAAATCGACGTCGACGCGGCTTTCCGCGTTGAGCAGCACGCTGCTGCCGTCGGCCAGCACGAAGCGCCGGCGCTCGCCCGTGGCGGTACTCAGGTCGGCGACCAGGCCGTCCAGCGGCATGCCGGGGCGGGTCAGGCCGAGGCCGCCGAGCCCGAGACCGGCCAGCGCGAGGGCGCCGCGCAGGGCTTGGCGCCGGCTGGTGCCGGCGCTCAGCAGGGTGCTTCGGGCAAGGTCGGCAGGCTGTCCGGCGACGCCGGCGAAGGCACTTTCCAGCCGCCGCTGCAGGCGTTCCCAGGCGCTGCGATGCCGTTCGTTTTCGGCGAGCCAGCGTTCGAAGCGCTGCCGCTCGGTAGCGCTCATCCGGCCGGAGCGTTGCTGGGCCAGCCATTCGATGGCGGCGATTTCCTCGGGCGACAGGCGGGGAGGGCTCATGCTGGCTCCAGCGCCAGGTAGCAGGTAGTCAGCCCCTTGACCACGTATTGGTGCACGCGGGTGACGGACACCCCCAGGCGGCTGGCGATCTCGGCGTAGGTCAGGCCTTCCAGCTGGCTGTAGAGAAAGGCCGCGCGGGCCTTGGGAGAAAGTCCGTCGAGCAGTTGGTCGATGGCCGTCAGCGCCTCTAGGGCCAGGACGGTTTCCTCGACAGAGGGCTGGACGGCCTCTGGCTGCTGCGCCAGGGCCTCCAGATAGGCGCGCTCCAGGTCGCGGCGGCGCCAGCTGGCGTAAATCAGGCGTTTGGCGATGGTGGTGAGTAGGGCGCGCGGCTCGCGGATGGCGCCGGGGTCGTCCAGGGCGACGACCTGGGTGAAGGTTTCCGAGGCGATGTCGGCAGCGTCGTGGGCGCAGCCGAGCCGGGCGCGCAAGCGCCCGAGCAGCCAGCCGTGATGCTCGCCGAACAGGCGATGGAGAACCTGGAGGCGCAGTGCGGAAGGCAGTTGCAGGGAGGCGGTCATCGGATCGGGTCGATAGCTCGCTAATGATAAGCAATATCATTAACAAAAGGAGCGGGCCGGGCAAGCGCCGGATGTGGACGGATGCGCCATGGCCGGACGGGCGGTTGGCCGTACAGGAACGGGACGTCGGATGCGATGGGGTGGGAAACGCGGGGAACGAAATGCGATCTGCTCACATTTTGACAGCTTCGCACAATGCTGCCATAGCTTTTGATCGGCGCCAGGACGGGTCTGCCGGCCGCGCCATGGATTGAGTCGGCATGCACGCCCGGCACTCGGGCGGCGGAGGGAGGGGGAGTGCATCCCCCGCCAGGTCATTCGAATTTCCTTGGAGGAGGTGTCCAGATGCCCGCCTTCGACGAACTGCGCGACAGCCTCGTCTACATCCGCGTCGTCCACCATATCCAGGGGCGCATCCGCCTCAAGCTGGTGGCCGGCTACGAATCGCTCGCCGGCCAGGGCCGGCAGGCCCGGCAATTCCAATCTATTCTGGATCGCACGCCGGGCGTCCATGGGGTGCGGGTCAACCTTCTCGCCCGTTCATGCACCGTCGAATACGACCCGCAGGTGATCCCGGTCGAGGCCTGGGACGATTTCCTGACCGGCGTCGAGTCGCCGGCCGCGGCCATCCTCGAGCAGATCCTGCGCGAGATCCACCGGGAGATCCTGCATGACGAACTATGACGAAGCGATCCTGCGCAGCGGCAGGATCGATCCCGCCGCTCCCTTTCCGGTCCTGCACCAGGCGATGCGTATCGCCCTCCATGAGCAATACGCCGCCCAGAGCTTCCATGGGCGGGTTGTCGAGGCCTTCGGCCCTCGTCCGCCCTTCGTCGGCGTCGTTCGTGCCAAGGAGCGGCACATCGCCGCGCTTTCGGCGCTCTGCCAGCGCTTCGGGATTCCCCGCCCGTTGAATCCCTTCCCCCAGGAAACCTCCGTCTCCCCCAGCTGGCGGGCCAACTGCGAGCGCGGCGTGGCTGGCGAGATCGCCACTATCCGTCTCTGCGAATACCTGCTCACCCAGGTCGGCGAGCCGGATGCGCGCCGGCTGTTGCAGAGCCTGCAGACGGCTTCGCTGGAGCACCACCTGCCGGCCTTCCGCCAGGCGGTGGCGGAGGCCATGGCCCAGGAGCGTTACCACGCGGCCCGGGGCATACCGCCGCAGGAAGCCTATGTGCGTCATGGGCCACTCTCCGACTTTATGGAGCGGGCGCTCGCCCATGCCGGTCCGCTCGGCATGTTCAGTCCGCTCCTGCGGCACAGTCACCCCGCCATGCTGGCCGGCATGGTGGCAGGTGGAGCAGGGATCTACCTGTTGAAGAACCGGTCCGGCCGAAATCGATAGGAGAACCGCAATGTTCCACCTCATCCCCTTTGCCGTCGGCGTGGTCGCCGGGGCGGTCGTGCTCCAGCTGATCCGGACCGACAAGACCAAGGCGGGTCTGGAAAAGGCCCAGGACAAGCTGCGCGGTGCCACGGTATCCAGCCTGGAAGCCATCGAGGGCGCCTCGGCGCGGGCGCGTGCCCGTCTCGCCGGGGAAGCCGCGCCGGCCGCCGAGGCGCAGGCCGAAACGCCGGTCGGGCAGAAAGACCAAGCCGGCGAGCAGCTCCCGGTGGTCAGCGAGCAAGCGCAGGGCGCCGCTGGCGCCGAGGAGCGGGCACCATGAAGCATCCGTTCCCGGGCTATGGCTATCCGGCTCACCATGTGGCGGGTTCGCCGGGCCTCTGGCGGGGGGAGGGCGATGGCAGCTTCACCCGCGGTTTCGTTACCACCGCCTGCCTCTCGGCGTTCCAGGACGTGCCCTGCCCGTCGTCGTCGGCCCACCTCAAGCGCGTGCTGCGCCATGCCCTGCAGGGCGGCACGGCCTTCGCTGCGGGCTCCAGGGCCACCGCGGCCTTCCGCCAGGGCGACTATTCCGGCGCACTGCTCGCCACCGCGCTCGGCGCCACCGGCGTGCTGCTGATCGAACAGCTGCTGCGCGATGCGCGTCGGCTCGACAGGGAGAAAGGCGATGGGCAAGAAAAGTAAGCAGAAGAAACAGCGCGGCTGCCAGGCGAACGACTGCACGGGTTACGGCTACCCGCCGCCGTATGCCGCCGATCCCGGATATGGCGCGGCAGAATCCCCCTATGGCGGCGGCGAACCGCCTTATGGTGCCGGGCCGCAGTACGGCATGGGGCCGGACCATGGTGGCGCTGCGTATCACCATGGACAGGGTGGCGGGCCGCACCCGCATTCGCACCATGGCTATGGGTATGGCTACGGGTACGACCCGGCTGCGGCCGCCCACGACGCCTTCCACCATCAGACCCATCGGGGTTACGGCCATGGTTACGGCGCCGGCGTTCCGGGCGGCGGCTTTCCCGGTTCCGGGCTGTTCGACGGCGGTCTGCTGCAGGGCATGCCGGCCTTCCTGCGCTCGGCCAACGCCGAGCAGTTCCTGCTCGGTGCGGCGCTCGGCGCGACGGCGGCCTGGGTGCTGGCCGACGAGGAGCTGCGCGGCAAGCTGATCAAGGCCGCCATGAAGCTCTATGCGGGCGTCGCCGGCGGCTTCGAGGAGATGAAGGAGCAGATGGCCGACATCAAGGCCGAGGTCGCCGCCGAGCACCACGGAGACGCCTGATGGACGGCGCCTGGTTCGTCCAGGTGCAGCCCCTGCACCGGACGTTCGGGCGGGTGCGCTTCCGCTACCGCTGCCGGGTGAGCGGGCCGCTCGACGCGCACAGCATCGAGCATGAGGTCGGGTCGCTGCGTGGCGTGCTGAAGGCGCGCGTCAATCCGGCGGCGCGCTCGCTGGCGGTGGAGTTCGAGCCGGCGGTCACCGACCCCGACAGCCTGGCCGCCGCCATCCTCGCCCTGTCGCCGTCGGGCCTGCCGGTAGCGGCCGCCAACCACCGGCACAGCGAGGCCGCGCGTCTCGGTGCGGTGGCGATGAGCGGCGCCACCCTGCTGGCGACCCGCAGCCTGCAGCCGTCCCTGCAGGCCCCCATCGCCTTCGGCGCCGCCGTGCCCCTGCTCGGCGAGGCGGTCGACGACTTCCTCGAGAAAGGCATCACTTCCCATGTGCTGGAAGCCCTTGCGGTGGGGATCTCGATCGGTCGCAACGATTACCTCACCGCCAACACCACCTCCTTCCTGCTGGCCTTGGGCGAGTACCTCGAGGCATCGATCGAGCGCCGCTCGGACGAGTTGCTCAAGCACCTGCTGCACCCGGCCGGCGGCGAGGTGTGGGTCGAGCGCGAGGGCGTCGAGACGCTGATCGACGCGGCCGAGGTGCAGGTCGGCGACTGCGTGATCGCCGCCACCGGCACGGTGATTCCGGTGGACGGCACCGTGCTCGGCGGCGAGGCGCTGGTCAACGAGGCGACGATGACCGGCGAGGGCGTGCCGGTGGTGCGTCGGCGCGGCGACCGGGTGCTCTCGGCGACCCTGGTCGAGGAGGGGCGCCTGCGCATCTACGCCGAGCGGGTCGGCCGGCAGGCCGCCGCCGCGCGGATCGCCGATTTCGTCGAGCAGTCGCTGTCGGTGAAGAGCGAGACCCAGCTCGAAGCGGCGCGCCTGGCCGACCGCCTGGTGCCGATGGTGCTCGGCCTGGCCGGCGCCACCTGGCTGCTGTCCGCCGACTGGCAGCGCGTCGCGGCGGTGCTCCAGGCCGACTATTCCTGCGCCCTCAAGCTTGCCACTCCGGTGGCCTTCAAGGCGGCGATGTACCGCGCCGGGCAGTCGGCGATCCTGATCAAGAGCGCCAAGGCGCTGGAGCGCCTGGCCCGCGCCGACACCTTCGTCCTCGACAAGACCGGCACCCTGACCACCGGGGTGCTCAAGGTGACCGACTCGATCGCCTTCAGCGCCGCCTACACCTCCGAGGACCTGACCAACCTGGCCGCTTCGGTCGAGGAGCACTACGTCCACCCGGTCGCCGAGGCGGTGGTGGCGGCGGCTCATCGCCTCGACCATCCGCACCATTTCGACCACCAGGCCGTGCAGTTCGTCGTCGCCCACGGCGTGGCGAGCATGATCGACGGCCGGCGCATCGTGGTCGGCTCGCGGCACTTCATCGAGGACGACGAGGGCATCTCCACCGCGGCCCATGCCGAGGTGATCGAGCGCCTGCACCGCGAAGGCAAGACCCTGCTCTATATCGGTTTTGGCAGCGAACTGATCGGCGTCCTGGCGCTGACCGACAGCGTGCGCGACAACGCCGCCGACACCGTGGCGCGGCTGCGCGAGCTGGGCGTTGGGCGCATCCTGATGCTCACCGGCGACCAGCCGGAGCGCGCCGGCGCGCTGGCCGCTGAGCTGGGCCTCGACGAGTTCCGCGCCGGCCTGCTGCCGGAGCAGAAGGCCGAGGTGCTGCAGCAGCTCGCCGCCGAAGGCGCGCGCATCGCCTTCGTCGGCGACGGGGTGAACGATGCGCCGGCGCTGACCGGTGCCCACGTCGGCATCGCCATGCACCACGGCGCCGACATCGCCCGCCTGGCCTCCGACATCACCCTGCTGGAGGACGATTTTTCCCGGGTTGCCGACGCCCTGGCCCTGGCGCGGGCCACCCGGCGGCTGATCGACGGCAACTTCAAGCTCACCGCCGGGCTCAACACCACCATTCTCGGCGCGGCGGCCTTCGGCCTGCTGACTCCGGTAGCCGCCTCGATGCTGCACAACGGCAGCACCCTGGCGATCCTCCTGCGCGCGCTGGCTGGTGCCGGCCTGCCACGCCAGAACGGGACCCGGACGAAACGCCGCGTCGCGAAGCATTCCACCACGGGCCACTGACCGAATCCCGACGTGAGGAACTGGCCTTCGGCCCGGGATGTGGACCCGGCGCAGGTGGCGGTGCTGGAGATCCCCAAGGGGCTGTCGGGACAGCCGCCGCCCGCCGCGCGGCGCTTCCAGGACGAGGCCCTGCACCGGGCGCTGTACCCTGATCTGCGCCGACCCGGCGCCGAGCAGTTGGCCGACGTTGAGGTCCGCGTGGTGCCCCTGGGCAACGAGGGCGCCGATTTGTACGCGCAGACCATCATCCCGCTGCAGGCGTGGCGCAACCCGGCTGGGGCTGGAGATCTACCTGCCGGAGCCGGCAAAGGCCTGGCAGGCCGCCCGCGAACTGGCCCGCGAGCTGATCGGCATTGCTGCCCGCTGCGTCGGGGCGGGTGGGCGATGACCGGGCTGCCGGGCGTGCCGATGGTCAGTGTGTGGGAAAGGCAGCGGTAGCGCACGGCAAAGGATGATTATTCGCTATAAGCACATTCTGAATCAGTTTCCAGGCTGATTATTTTCCAATTGTGGATGAGTAGATTTTATGGCAGCCCCAGTCTTCGAACCGGGCCGGGGCGACACCGAACAAGAACGGAGAATGCCATGAAACTCAGAGTTGCCGTTGCGGGCGCCGGTTACATCGGGCAGGCCCATATGGGCGTCCTGCAGCAAAGCCCGACCTGTCAGCTGTCTGCCGTCGTCGATCCGTCTCCCGCCGCTGCCGAGATCGCCGCCAGGGCGGGGGTGCCGCTCTACGCATCGCTGGACGAACTGATCGAAAAGGATCGCCCGGACGGTATCGTGCTGGCCACGCCGAACCAGCTGCACGTCGAACACGCGATTCTGTGCATGGAGGCCGGCCTGCCGATGCTGCTGGAAAAGCCCATCGCTCCCACCGTCGAGAAAGGCCGCCAACTGGTCCAGATGGCCGACCAGGCCAAGGCCAGGATACTCATCGGTCACCACCGCGCGCACAGCCCGATCATGGCCAAGGCCCGCGAAATCGTCTCGCAGGGCAAGCTCGGCCGGCTGGTCGCGGTGATGGGCAGTGCCACCTTCTTCAAGCCCGACCAGTATTTCGCCGACGCTCCCTGGCGGCGCGAGCCGGGCGCCGGGCCGATCCTGCTGAACATGATTCACGAGGTGCACAACCTGCGCATGCTCTGCGGCGACATCGTCGCGGTCCAGGCCTTCGCCTCCCATGCCGTGCGCGACTTCCCGGTCGAGGACACGGTGGCCATCAACCTGCGCTTCGCCAACGGCGCGCTGGGCACCTTCATGCTCTCCGATACCGCCGCCTGCCCGCGTAGCTGGGAACAGACCTCCCGGGAGAACAAGGCCTACCCGACCTGCGAGGACGAGGACTGCTATGTCATCGCCGGCACCGACGGCAGCCTGTCGATTCCGACCATGCGCCTGAAGACCTATCCCCGTCCCGAGGACCGCTCCTGGTGGAAGCCGTTCGAGGTCGGGGTGGTGGGCATGGTTCGTCAGGACCCGTTGATGCATCAGATCGAACACTTCGGTGCGGTGATTCGTGGCGAAGCCCAGCCGTTGGTCAGCGCCCGCGACGGGCTGCTCAACCTGGAGATCACCGAGGCGATCGTCAAGGCCGCCAAGACCGGCAGCGTGATCCAGCTCGGCAACGCCTGATCATTCGAGACTGGGAGAAGACTCATGAAAGTACTCATGCTGCATGGCATCAACCACAACATGTTCGGCAAGCGCGACCCGCTGCAGTACGGCACCGTCACCCTGGCCGAGATCGATGCGACGCTGCGTGCCTTGGGAGAAGAGCTGGGCGTGTCCATCGAAAGCTTCCAGACCAATAGCGAGCGGGAGATGTGCGAACGCATCCATCAGGGTTTCCTCGATCGGGTGGATGCGGTGCTGATCAACGCAGGTGCCTGGACCCACTACAGCTACGGCATCCGCGACGCCCTGGCGATCCTCACCGTTCCGGTGGTGGAGGTCCACATATCCAACATCCATGCACGCGAGCCGTTCCGCCATCACTCGGTATTCGCCGAGATCGTCAAGGGACAGATCTGCGGGTTCGGCCTGGACAGCTATCTGCTCGGCCTGCGGGCGGCGGTCGCGGCGGCCACCGGCTGAGCCGCACTGGCCACCGGCGCATCGCCCACGCTCCCCCCTTCATTCGGGCGAGACGCCGGCGGCTAGAGTGAGGCAAGATTACTGTTGGGCTATCCGGACATAATCTGCCGCAATGAAAAATCAGAATGTGCAATTGGCGAACAATGATCCTTTCCTGCGCGACCTGCGGCTGTTCTGCACGGTGGCCCGGCGCTCCAGCTTTGTCGCCGGCGCCAACGAGATGGGCCTGTCGCCGGCCCACGTCAGCAAGCGCATCGCGATGCTCGAGGAGACGCTCGGCGTCAAGCTGTTCAACCGCACCACCCGGCGGGTGAACATCACCAGCGACGGCGAGGCGGCGTTCCTCTGGGCGCGCAAGATCCTCGAGGACGTCGAGGGCATGCTCGAGGCGGTTTCCGGCAGCCGCGGCGAGCCGCGCGGCGTCCTGCGCATCTGCGCCAGCCTCCGGCTCGGGCGCGACCATGTCGCGCCGATCCTCACCCAGTTGCGTCAGCGCCATCCGACGCTGGAGATCTGGCTCGAACTGCTGGATCGGCGCGTCGACCTGATCGGCGAGAACTTCGATATCGACATCCGCGTCGGCGAGGCGCACGAACCGCATCTGATCGGCCACAAGATCGCCGAGAACGCGCGCATTCTCTGCGCCGCTCCGGCCTATCTGGAGCGGCACGGCAGGCCGAAATCGCTGGCCGAGCTGGGCCAGCACGACTGCCTGCTGTTTCGCGACCGGGACCAGAGCTTCGGCGTCTGGCGACTGGAAGGGCCGAGCGGGGAGGAAAGCGTCAAGGTCACCGGGCCGATGGCCTCCAACCACAGCGACATCGTGCGGCGCTGGGCGATCGAGGGCTACGGGATCATCATGGCGTCGATCTGGGATCTGGCCGCCAGCATCCGGGCGGGCGAACTGGTGCGCGTGCTGCCGGCCTATCGGCAGCCGGCGGACGTCTGGGCGGTGACCGCAGCCCGCACTTCGGGCTCGGAGCGGGTGAGAGTATGCATCGCGTTCCTCAAGCAGCAACTGATCGAAGGGCCCCATGCTCTGGTCACGCGTCTGGAGGAGTGAGCTTCACCGGCCGGCCAGGCTATGAGCAGAGGCGGACAGCAGTCCCACCGGAGCCGCTGCCGGCGGGCTCAGCGCAGAATCGAGCGCCGATGCACGGCCAGGTGTACGCCCAGGCAGGCCACGAACAGACCGCCGGTCACCGCGTGCCAGCTCTTCTTGCCGGCCGCGGCGAGGGCCAGCGAAGCGGCTAGGCTGCCGAGCATGCCGAGCTTGGCGCCGCGGTTGACCTGCATCTTCAGCGAGCGCCGGCGCGGCGCATGGGGCCGGGCCAGCTCGGCGTCGATGGTCGCGTCGACTGCCGCCTCCAGCGCCTCGATCTCGACCCGCGCGGCGTCGAAATGCAGGACGAGGCTGCCGGCGCGCGGATTGGGCTGGAGGCTGTCGATGCCTTCGAAGCCGGCCAGCGCTTCCTCGATCCGGGCCAGGCGCGCCCGGTCCCGCAGCGCTCTGTCGCGGATGCGGATGCGCCCGGGCAGTGCGGAAACGATACGACTCATGGGTGATTCATCCTGTACGGCAGGTGAGCGACTGCCCCGGCAGCCATGGCTTGGGCATGGTTGTCCGGCGCGGCGGAGGGTGGGGAAGTCGTCATCAACGGGGTGTGCGGAAATTGGCGATTGATAATTATACGCATTTGACTGCGGATCAAGCGAAACCGGATGCCCGGTCGGTCTGAGCGGCTTTCCCTGCACCGGCTGGCGCTGCTGGGCCTATCGACGGCGCTGGGCCGGAGCTGGGCAGCCCTGGCCCTGGTCGTCGGTGCGCTCAACCTCCGGGACGGCCTGCGTGCGGGCGGCGGCTTCGTGCTGTCGATCCCGGCGGAATGAATGCGGTTTCAGGTTTCGGGGCTACCCTTTTTCGTGGGCGGCACCCGTTCTGCCGATCCGCACGGCGCGGCGGCTTCCGGTGCCTCGATCCTCAATCGGGAAAAGGAAGGTTGGCATGAGCGAGAAGAAACTGACCACCGCCGCAGGCTGTCCCGTCGTCGACAACCAGAACGTCATGACCGCCGGGGCGCGCGGTCCGCAGTTGCTGCAAGACATCTGGTTCCTGGAGAAGCTGGCCCACTTCGACCGCGAGGTGATCCCCGAACGGCGCATGCATGCCAAGGGCTCGGGGGCCTACGGTACCTTCACGGTGACCCAGGACATCAGCCGCTACACCCGGGCGAAGCTCTTCTCCGCCGTCGGCAAGCAGACCGAGCTGTTCGTGCGCTTCTCCACCGTCGCCGGCGAGCGCGGCGCCGCCGACGCCGAGCGCGACATCCGCGGCTTCGCGGTCAAGTTCTACACCGAGGAGGGCAACTGGGACTTGGTCGGCAACAACACCCCGGTGTTCTTCCTGCGCGATCCGCTCAAGTTTCCCGACCTCAACCACGCGGTGAAGCGCGATCCGCGCACCAACCTGCGCAGCGCGAAGAACAACTGGGATTTCTGGACGCTGCTGCCCGAGGCGCTGCACCAGATCACCATCGTCATGAGCGACCGCGGCATCCCGGCCACCTACCGCCACATGCACGGCTTCGGCTCGCATACCTTCAGCTTCGTCAACGCCAGCAACGAGCGCCACTGGGTGAAGTTCCATCTCAAGTCCATGCAGGGCATCCGGAACCTGACCGACGCCGAGGCGCAGGCCGCTATCGGCGAGTGCCGGGAAACCCACCAGCGTGATCTATACGAGGCCATCGGGCGCGGCGACTTCCCGAAATGGCAGCTCTGCGTGCAGGTCATGCCGGAGCAGGATGCCGCTAGGGTGCCATACCACCCCTTCGACCTGACCAAAATCTGGCCGCACAAGGACTATCCGCTGCAGGAGGTCGGCATCCTCGAACTCAACCGCAACCCGGACAACTACTTCGCCGAGGTGGAGCAGGCCGCCTTCAACCCGGCCAACGTGGTGCCGGGGATCGGCTTTTCGCCGGACAAGATGCTGCAGGGTCGCCTGTTCTCCTATGGCGACGCCCAGCGCTACCGCCTCGGCGTCAACCACGGGCACATCCCGGTCAACGCCCCGCGCTGCCCGGTGCACAGCTATCACCGCGATGGCGCGATGCGCGTCGACGGCAATTACGGCGGCACCCTGGGCTACGAACCGAACGGCTCCGGCGAGTGGCGGGAACAGCCCGGCTTCCGCGAGCCGCCGTTGGCGCTGGAGGGTGCGGCGGAGCACTGGGATTACCGCGAGGATGACGACGACTACTACTCGCAGCCGGGAGCGTTGTTCCGGCTGATGACGGCGGAGCAGCGGCAGGTGCTGTTCGACAACACCGCGCGCGCCCTGGGCGATGCCCCGGAGGACATCAAGCGGCGCCACATCGACAACTGCAGCAAGGCCGACCCGGCGTACGGGGTGGGGGTGGCGAAGGCACTGGGCCTGGGCTGAGTCGTGGCTGCCCGGCCTTTGATCGGTCGGTAGCGCTTTGCGGTTTAGTCGGCGGGCGTGAGGCCGTGGTGACAGCGTGGTTTCCCATGCGCTAGATTGTCGATGTCGGCCGGGGAAGGGTTGAGAGGTTGCTGGATCCGCTGTGCCTTCGGGCCGGGAAGGCGGTTGGCGAGCCGTGGTCCTGTTGTGTTTCACCCCCGGACACTGGCTGGTGAGCCGGGGGCGTTACCGGTCAGCGATATTCGCAGAGGTAGGCGGTATCGGTGGCGACCTTCAGCTGGAACTTGCTGTTGGCCGGCACGGTGAACTGGCTGCCGGCCTGGAAGGTTTCCCACTGCTCGCTACCTGGCAGCTTCACGGTCAGGGCGCCGGCGATCACGTGCATGATTTCCAGCTGGCTGGTGCCGAACTCGTATTCGCCTGCCGCCATCACGCCGATGGTGGCCGGGCCTTGGCTCATGCCGAAGGCGATGGATTTGACGGTGCCGTCGAAGTACTCGTTGACCTTGAACATGTTGAATCCTCAGGAAGGGGTGAAAAAAGGCTCGCAAGTATGCATAAGGCGTTTTGCCGCGTCATCCGCCTTGAGCATCGGGCGGGGCAGCCAGCGGCAGCAGGCGGGCCGTGTTGCGGGCATCCCCAGCGCCCGGTGCTGCTGACCCTGAAAGCTCAGGCCGACTGCACGTTTCAGTTGGCGAGTATCGGCGAAGCGCTGTTTCAGGTTGAGGTGGGGCGTCATCGCCAGGCTGCTGCTCAGGCCGTGTCGGCGCCATTCCTGCTCCAGTTGCTGGTGATCGTAGTCGCCCCAGCGTGCCCAGCCTGCCAGGCGCGATCAATGGGAGGAGAGCCAGTGCTCGAACTGGCTCCAGACTTTGGGCAGTGGGGCTGCGGAGTCGATATCGGCCTGGGCGATGTGGGTGAACTCGCGGCAGAAAGTGGTCAGGCAAGGGCGGCGTTGCGGACGCACGAAGCGATGGAAGTGATCCAGTTCGTGGCCATCCCCGTCCACCAGGCTGGCACCGATTTCGACGATTTCCATATCTTCCACCGGCCAGCCTCCCTCGTTCGTCGTGGCTTCCAGATCGATCACCAACCAATTGTCCATGTGCAACTCCTGGGCTTCGTACTCGGGCGACCTACCGCGTTGTCGGCCGCAAGGGTCAGTGTAAACCCTCCCCGTACCCGAACCCCCGAGGAGGCAGGGAGAGCGCAAGCCGCATGGCGGCGAGGCTCGTCAGCTGCGAAAGATGAAATACACCGCGCCAAGCAGACACAGCCCGGCCCAGAGATAGTCCAGCTTGAGGGGCTGCTGCATGAATAGCACGCTGAAGGGGACGAAGACGATCAGGGTGACCACTTCCTGCATGATCTTCAACTGGCCCACCGTGAGTTCGGTGTAGCCGATGCGGTTGGCCGGGACCATGATCAGGTACTCGAACAAGGCGATTCCCCAGCTGATGAGCGCGGCGATGACCCAGGGCTTACTGTTCAGGGTGCGCAGATGGCCGTACCAGGCAAAGGTCATGAATATGTTCGAAAGGCTGAGCAGCAGTGCGGTTTGCAGCCAGATCGGCATGGGAAGTGGCTCCGAGAGATGGATGGGCGGTCGAGTCGATCGGGAAGTACGGGGGGGACGCCGGATGGGGCGGGCTTACCGGTTCGTCAGGTGCGGCGTAGGATACTCGACCGTCTCAATACGTTACGTTGTTCCCATTGCGAGGTTCGACCATGAAATGTCGCGCAGGCTGCGGCGCCTGCTGCATTGCGCCTTCCATTAGTTCGCCGATTCCGGGCATGCCACAGGGCAAGCCGGCGGGCGAGCGTTGTCTACACCTTTCCCTGGATAATCTGTGTGCCCTGTTTGAAAAGCCCGAGCGGCCGGTGGTGTGCGTCGCCTTTGGTGCGGATTCGGCTGTCTGCGGTAGCAGCCGGGAAGAGGCATTGCAGTTGATCGAGTGGCTGGAAGGGGAGACGGGTTGAAGAGGGCGCGCGCTGGTACTGGTCGAGTGCCCGATAAACAAAAAAGGCTGCGTAAGCGCAGCCTTTTTTCCGCAGGGGGGAAGCGCTTAGCGCTTTTCCACCGCAACGAAGTCGCGCTTCTCGTAACCGGTGTACAGCTGGCGCGGACGGCCGATCTTGTACGGACCGGAGAGCATTTCTTTCCAGTGGGAGATCCAGCCCACGGTACGTGCCAGGGCGAAGATCACGGTGAACATGCTGGTCGGAATGCCGATGGCCTTGAGGATGATGCCGGAGTAGAAGTCGACGTTCGGGTAGAGGTTGCGCTCCTTGAAGTAAGGATCGTTGCGCGCAATCTCTTCCAGTTTCATGGCCAGTTCCAGCTGGGGATCGTTGATGCCCAGTTCGGAGAGTACTTCGTCGCAGGTCTGCTTCATGACCTTGGCACGCGGGTCGAAGTTCTTGTAGACGCGATGGCCGAAGCCCATCAGTTTGAACGGATCGTTCTTGTCCTTGGCCTTGGCCACGAACTTCTCGATATTGGAGACATCGCCGATCTCGTCGAGCATGGTCAGCACGGCTTCGTTGGCGCCGCCGTGTGCCGGTCCCCACAGGGCCGCGATGCCGGCAGCGATACAGGCGAACGGGTTGGCACCCGAGGAGCCGGCCAGGCGAACGGTGGAGGTGGAGGCGTTCTGCTCGTGATCCGCGTGCAGGATGAAGATGCGATCCATGGCCTTGGCGACGACCGGGCTGATCGGCTTCACTTCACACGGAGTGTTGAACATCATGTGCAGGAAGTTTTCCGCGTAGTTCAGATCGTTACGCGGGTACATCATCGGCTGGCCGAGGGAGTACTTGTAGACCATGGCTGCCAGAGTCGGCATCTTGGCTACCAAGCGAATTGCGGAGATTTCACGGTGCTGCGGATCGTTGATGTCCAGCGAGTCGTGGTAGAAGGCGGAGAGGGCGCCGACAACGCCACACATGACTGCCATCGGGTGAGCATCGCGGCGGAAACCGTTGAAGAAGTTCTTCAGTTGCTCATGAACCATAGTGTGGTTCTTGATGTTGCCGACAAACTTCGCTTTCTGATCGGCATTTGGCAGTTCGCCATTCAACAGCAGATAACAAGTTTCCAGATAATCGGATTTTTCTGCCAGTTGTTCGATCGGATAACCGCGATGCAGCAGGATGCCATTGTCGCCATCAATGTAAGTAATCTTCGACTCACAGGAGGCGGTAGACATAAAGCCAGGATCGAAGGTGAAGTGGCCCGTTGAGGTCAGTCCCCGTACATCAATCACATCGGGACCGACAGTGCCGGTCAGAACGGGCAGTTCAACGGGTTTGTCCCCATTGATGATCAACTGCGCTTTTTTGTCAGCCATGGGTGGCCTCCTTTCTGAGCTTTCTGCTAGGTATCATCAGCCGGCCCCATGCAGGGCCCGCTCCACTATAGGGCGGTCGGTTCCAAAATCAATCTGCACCAAAGTAGTAGTGGATCGATCGTTTCAGAACGGATTGCACGCAAAAAGAAGCTATTTACGTGATTAGTGGCCGTCGCGCAATCACTACTTTGTTGAGGGTGCTCGCGTTGTCATTAGTACCCTAACTGTCTATACTCGGCAACCGACCGCCAGGGGCTTTAGAGCCTCGTATTCTGGAGGTTGCCGCTCTCTGGGTGGTGGGTACCTGACCAGTGCACATCCCAACAACTTCGCCCTGCTCGCCAGGGCTCTCACAGTGAATGAAAGCCGTGAAAAGCCAACGACCTGTAAACCTAGACCTTAGGACAATCAAACTTCCTGTCACTGCTTACACGTCCATTCTTCACCGTATCTCTGGTGTCATCCTCTTCTTGGGAATTGTCGTGCTGCTGTCCTGGCTCGACAAGTCCCTGTCGTCCGAGGAAGGCTTCGAGCAGGTGAAAGGGTATCTGGCCAGTCCGCTGGTCAAGCTGGTGGCATGGGGCTTGGTGTCTGCATTGCTGTACCACCTGGTGGCCGGCGTGCGCCATCTGATCATGGATATGGGCATCGGTGAAACGCTGGAAGGCGGCACCAAGGGCTCGAAAATCGTTATCGGCGTTTCGGTGGCGCTGATCCTGCTGTCGGGAGTTTGGATATGGTAACTAATGTCACGAATTTCTCGCGTTCGGGTCTTTACGACTGGATGGCTCAGCGCGTCTCCGCGGTCATCCTCGCGGCATACACCCTCTTTCTGCTGGGTTACCTGTTCTTCGGTTCGGATCTGACCTATGCCGACTGGCACGGTCTGTACTCCTCCACCGGCATGCGGGTCTTCAGTCTGCTGGCTCTCGTCGCGCTGAGCGTGCATGCCTGGGTTGGCATGTGGACCATCTCGACCGACTACCTGACTCCGATGGCGCTGGGCAAGCTGGCGACCGTTGTGCGTTTCCTTTTCCAGGCCGCGTGTGGCATCGCCATGTTCGCGTTTTTCGTCTGGGGTGTGCAGATTCTTTGGGGTATCTGATTCATGGCTAACATTCGTACGCTTTCCTTCGACGCAATCATCGTCGGCGGTGGTGGTGCTGGTATGCGTGCTGCCCTGCAACTGGCTCAGGGCGGTCACAAGACTGCAGTAGTCACCAAGGTATTTCCGACCCGTTCGCACACCGTTTCCGCACAGGGCGGCATCACCTGCGCCATCGCCTCGTCCGACCCGAACGACGATTGGCGCTGGCACATGTACGACACCGTCAAGGGCTCCGACTACATCGGTGACCAGGACGCCATCGAATACATGTGCTCGGTCGGCCCCGAAGCCGTATTCGAACTCGAGCACATGGGTCTGCCGTTCTCCCGTACCGAAACTGGCCGCATCTATCAGCGTCCGTTCGGTGGCCAGTCCAAGGACTATGGCAACGGCGGCCAGGCTGCCCGTACCTGCGCTGCTGCCGACCGTACCGGCCACGCGCTGCTGCACACCCTCTATCAGGGCAACCTGAAGAGCAACACCACTTTCCTCAACGAGTGGTACGCGGTTGATCTGGTGAAGAACCAGGACGGTGCCGTCGTCGGCATCATCGCCATTTGCATCGAGACTGGCGAAACTGTCTACATCCGCTGCAAGGCCGTGGTCTTGGCCACCGGTGGTGCCGGTCGCATCTACGCCTCGACCACCAATGCCCTGATCAACACCGGCGACGGCGTGGGCATGGCCCTGCGTGCCGGCGTGCCGGTGCAGGATATCGAAATGTGGCAGTTCCACCCGACCGGCATCGCCGGTGCCGGCGTGCTGGTGACCGAAGGTTGCCGCGGCGAGGGTGGCTACCTGATCAACAAGCACGGCGAACGCTTCATGGAGCGTTATGCTCCGAACGCCAAGGACCTGGCTGGCCGCGACGTAGTTGCGCGCTCTATGGTCAAGGAAATCATCGCCGGCAACGGCTGTGGCCCGGACGGCGACCACGTGCTGCTGAAGCTCGACCACCTCGGCGAGGAAGTACTGCACAGCCGTCTGCCCGGCATCTGCGAACTGTCCAAGACCTTCGCTCATGTCGACCCGGTGACTGCTCCGGTTCCGGTTGTCCCGACCTGCCACTACATGATGGGGGGCGTGGCCACCAACATCCATGGTCAGGCCATCACCCAGGATGCCAACGGCAACGACAAGATCGTCGAAGGTCTGTTCGCCGTGGGCGAAGTGGCTTGCGTATCCGTACATGGCGCCAACCGTCTGGGCGGCAACTCGCTGCTTGACCTGGTAGTGTTCGGTCGTGCCGCCGGTCTGCACCTGGAGAAGGCTCTCAAGGAAGGCATCGATTACCGCGGTGCATCCGAGTCCGACATTGAAGCCTCGCTCAAGCGCCTGTCCGGCGTGAACGAGCGCAGCAGCGGCGAAGAGGTCGCTCCTCTGCGCAAAGAGCTGCAGAACTGCATGCAGAACTACTTCGGCGTGTTCCGTACCGGCGAATACATGCAGAAGGGCATCGCTCAACTGGCCGAGCTGCGTGACCGCATCGCTCTGGTCAAGATCAACGATAAGAGCCAAGCGTTCAACACCGCTCGCATCGAAGCTCTCGAGCTGCAGAACCTGCTCGAAGTGGCCGAGGCCACCGCGATCGCTGCGGAAAACCGCAAGGAATCCCGTGGTGCCCACGCCCGTGAGGACTTCGAGGAGCGCGACGACAAAGAATGGCTGTGCCACACCCTGTACTTCCCGGGTGAGAAGCGCGTGGCCAAGCGTGCCGTCAACTTCGCGCCGAAGACCGTTCCGGCGTTTGAACCCAAAGTGCGTACCTATTAAGGGTTATCGATATGTCGCTGCCCAAGACATTGCAAGTTAGCGTTTATCGCTACAACCCGGAGCAGGACTCTGCTCCCTATATGCAGAATCTGAACGTCGACATCGACGGCAAGGACCTGATGGTTCTCGATGTCCTGGCCCTGATCAAAGAGGGCGACGGCAGCTTCTCCTACCGCCGCTCCTGCCGTGAAGGTGTCTGCGGTTCCGATGGCATGAACATGAACGGCAAGAATGGCCTGGCTTGCATCACCCCGCTGTCCAGTGTGGTGACCGACGGCAAGCTGGTTGTCCGCCCGCTGCCCGGCCTGCCGATCATCCGCGACCTGGTCGTGGACATGAGCATCTTCTACAAGCAGTACGAGAAGGTGCAGCCCTACCTGCAGAACAATACTCCCGCTCCGGCCATCGAGCGTCTGCAGAGCCCGGAAGAGCGCGAGAAACTGGACGGTCTCTACGAGTGCATCCTGTGCGCTTGCTGCTCGACTTCCTGCCCGTCCTTCTGGTGGAACCCGGACAAGTTCCTCGGTCCCGCTGCACTGCTGCAGGCCTACCGCTTCCTGGCCGATAGCCGTGATACCAAGACCCAGGAGCGTCTGGCTGCCATGGACGACCCGTTCAGCGTGTTCCGTTGCCGCGGCATCATGAACTGCGTGTATGTCTGCCCGAAAGGCCTGAACCCAACCAAGGCCATCGGTCACGTGCGCGACATGCTGCTGCGTAGCGGTACCTGATCGATTCTTAGCGACACCGATACACCTGCGGCGCTGGGAACGATCCTGGCGTCGCAGCCAAAGCTGGACCGCAGCTCATGAAGCCGCGCTCCTATGACGAATTCGACTAGCAGGGGCATCCGGACAAACGTCCGGACTATCTGTGGGATCCGTAGTGGCTTTACCAAAGTCGCTGCTCCATGACTTTGGAACGACCATGTGCGGCTCGCGCCGATGGTATCCCCTCATAAGGGTGACCAAGCATGCAAGATAGCGTTATGCAGCGCATGTGGAACAGTGCCCACCTCTCCGGTGGAAATGCTGCCTATGTGGAAGAGCTCTACGAGCTCTACCTGCACGACCCCAACGCGGTGCCCGAAGAGTGGCGCACCTACTTCGAGAAACTGCCCGCCGATGGCGGTATCGCTACCGATGTTCCGCACGCTCCGGTCCGTGACCAGTTCATTCTGCTGGCGAAGAACCAGCATCGTGCACAGCCGGTTGCAACCTCCAGCGTAAGCACCGAACACGAGAAGAAGCAGGTCGAAGTCCTGCGTCTGATCCAGGCTTATCGCATGCGCGGCCATCAGGCCTCGCAGCTGGACCCCCTCGGCCTGTGGCAGCGCACCGCGCCTTCCGATCTGTCGATCACCCATTACGGGCTGACCAACGCCGATCTGGACACCATCTTCCGTACCGGCGAGCTCTACATCGGCAAGGAAGAAGCGACCCTACGCGAAATCCTGCAGGCATTGCAGGAGACATATTGCCGCACTATCGGCGCCGAGTTCACCCATATCGTCGATTCCGAGCAGCGTAACTGGTTCGCCCAGCGGATGGAGAGCGTGCGTAGTCGCCCGGTCTACTCCAAAGAGGTGAAAGGCCACCTGCTCGAGCGCCTGACTGCTGCCGAAGGTCTGGAAAAATACCTGGGCACCAAATACCCGGGCACCAAGCGCTTCGGTCTGGAAGGTGGCGAGAGTCTGGTTCCGGTTGTCGACGAGATCATCCAGCGCTCCGGCTCCTACGGCACCAAGGAAGTCGTCGTCGGCATGGCCCACCGTGGCCGCCTGAACCTGCTGGTCAACGCGCTGGGCAAGAGCCCGCGAGACCTGTTCGACGAGTTCGAAGGCAAGAAGCTGGTCGAGTTGGGCTCCGGTGACGTGAAGTACCACCAGGGCTTCTCTTCCAACGTGATGACCCCGGGCGGCGAAGTGCACCTGGCCATGGCGTTCAACCCGTCGCACCTGGAAATCGTTTCCCCGGTGGTCGAGGGCTCCGTACGCGCCCGTCAGGACCGTCGCGGCGACACCACCGGCGAGAAGGTGGTACCGATCTCCATCCACGGCGACTCGGCCTTCGCCGGTCAGGGCGTAGTGATGGAAACCTTCCAGATGTCGCAGATTCGCGGCTACAAGACGGGCGGTACCATTCACATCGTGGTCAACAACCAAGTTGGCTTCACCACCAGTAACCCGGTCGACACCCGCTCCACCGAATACTGCACCGATCCGGCGAAGATGATTCAGGCGCCGGTTCTGCACGTCAATGGTGACGATCCGGAAGCTGTGCTGTTCGTGACCCAGCTGGCCGTCGACTACCGCATGCAGTTCAAGCGCGATGTGGTCATCGATCTGGTTTGCTACCGCCGTCGCGGTCACAACGAGGCCGACGAGCCGAGTGGCACTCAGCCGTTGATGTACCAGCAGATCGCCAAGCAGCGCACCACCCGCGAGCTGTACGCCGACGCCTTGGTCAAGGAAGGCAGCCTGAGCCAGGAAGAAGTCCAGGCCAAGGGCGACGAGTACCGTACCGCCCTGGATAACGGCCAGCACGTGCTCAAGAGCCTGGTCAAGGAGCCGAACACCGAGCTGTTCGTCGACTGGAGTCCGTACCTGGGCCACGCCTGGACTGCCCGCCACGACACCAGCTTCGACCTGAAGACCCTGCAGGAGCTGAACGCCAAACTGCTGCAGATTCCGGAAGGTTTCGTGGTCCAGCGTCAGGTCGCCAAGATCCTTGAGGATCGCGATCGTATGGGCGTGGGCGCCATGCCGATCAACTGGGGCTGCGCCGAGACCCTGGCCTACGCCACCCTGCTGAAAGAAGGCCATCCGGTGCGTATCACCGGTCAGGATGTCGGTCGCGGTACCTTCTCGCACCGCCATGCCGCGCTGCACAGCCAGAAGGATGCCAGCCGCTACATCGCGCTGCAGAATCTTTACGAGGGTCAGCCGACGTTCGATCTGTACGACTCCTTCCTCTCGGAAGAGGCCGTATTGGCTTTCGAATACGGCTACGCCACCACCACGCCGAATGCGCTGGTGATCTGGGAAGCCCAGTTCGGCGACTTCGCCAACGGCGCCCAGGTGGTGATCGACCAGTTCATCAGCAGCGGCGAGACCAAGTGGGGCCGTCTGTGCGGCCTGACCATGCTGCTGCCGCACGGCTACGAAGGCCAGGGTCCGGAGCACTCCTCCGCCCGTCTGGAGCGCTACCTGCAGCTGTGTGCCGAGCAGAACATCCAAGTCTGTGTGCCGACCACTCCGGCGCAGGTCTACCACATGCTGCGTCGCCAGGTGATCCGCCCGCTGCGCAAGCCGCTGGTGGTTCTGACGCCGAAGTCGCTGCTGCGCCACAAGTCGGCTATCTCCACCCTGGAAGACCTGGCTCACGGCTCCTTCCATCCAGTCCTGCCGGAGGTCGACAGCCTCGATCCGAAGAAAGTCGAGCGTCTGGTCATGTGCAGCGGCAAGGTCTACTACGACCTGCTGGACAAGCGTCGTGCCGAAGGTCGCGAGGACATCGCCATCGTCCGTATCGAGCAGCTCTATCCGTTCCCGGAAGAGGAGCTGGCCGAGGTCATGGCGCCCTACACCAACCTCAAGCACGTGGTCTGGTGTCAGGAAGAGCCGATGAACCAGGGCGCCTGGTACTGCAGCCAGCATCACATGCGTCGTGTCGCCAGCGCGCACAAGAAGGACCTGCTCCTTCAGTACGCCGGTCGCGAAGCCTCGGCCGCTCCGGCTTGCGGTTACGCGTCGATGCATGCCGAGCAGCAGGAAAAACTGCTGCAGGATGCTTTCACTGTTTAATGCCTTCTCGCAGAAGCAACGAATCAATAGGAACTTTAGATAATGGCTATCGATATCAAAGCCCCGACTTTCCCGGAATCGATCGCGGACGGTACTGTCGCTACCTGGCACAAGAAGCCTGGCGAAGCTGTCAAGCGTGACGAGCTGATCGTCGACATCGAGACCGACAAAGTCGTGATGGAAGTGCTTGCTGAAGCGGACGGCGTGATTGCCGAGATCGTCAAGAACGAGGGCGACACGGTGCTCAGCGGCGAACTGCTCGGCAAGCTGACCGAAGGCGGCGCTGCCACTGCCGCTCCGGCCGCTGCTCCGGCTCCGGCCGCTGCTGCCCCGGCTGCCGCCGCCCCGGCCGCTGCCGAAGCGCCGATCCTGTCCCCGGCTGCCCGCAAGATCGCCGAGGAAAACGCCATCGCTGCCGATAGCATCACCGGCACCGGCAAGGGCGGTCGCGTCACCAAGGAAGACGCGGTCGCTGCCGTGGAAGCCAAGAAGTCCGCTCCCGCCGGCCAGCCGGCTGCTGCCGCCACTGCCGCTCCGCTGTTCGCTGCCGGCGACCGCGTCGAGAAGCGCGTGCCGATGACCCGCCTGCGCGCCAAGGTTGCCGAGCGCCTGGTCGAGGCCCAGTCTTCCATGGCCATGCTGACGACTTTCAACGAAGTCAACATGAAGCCGGTCATGGAACTGCGCAACAAGTACAAGGACCTGTTCGAGAAGACCCACAACGGCGTGCGTCTGGGCTTCATGTCCTTCTTCGTCAAGGCCGCTGTCGAGGCTCTGAAGCGTCAGCCGGGCGTCAATGCCTCCATCGACGGCAACGACATCGTCTACCACGGCTACCAGGATATCGGCGTGGCCGTGTCCAGTGACCGCGGCCTGGTGGTGCCGGTGCTGCGCAACGCCGAGTTCATGAGCCTGGCGGAAATCGAAGGTGGCATCAACGAGTTCGGCAAGAAGGCCAAGGCCGGCAAGCTGACCATCGAGGAAATGACCGGCGGTACCTTCACCATTTCCAACGGTGGTGTATTCGGTTCCCTGCTGTCGACCCCGATCGTCAACCCGCCGCAGACCGCGATCCTCGGTATGCACAAGATCCAGGAGCGCCCGATGGCCGTCAACGGCCAGGTGGTCATCCTGCCGATGATGTACCTTGCCCTGTCCTACGATCACCGTCTGATCGATGGCAAGGAAGCCGTTACCTTCCTGGTGACCATGAAGGATCTCCTGGAAGACCCGGCTCGCCTGCTGCTGGATATCTGATCTAGGACCGCAAGCTGCCGCACGGGCCTCCGAGGAGGCCCGTGCCGGTGGCTTTACGCCGCTTTAAAGAAGAGGATTCGCTATGAGCCAGAAGTTCGACGTGATTGTGATCGGTGCCGGCCCCGGCGGCTACGTGGCTGCCATCAAGGCCGCCCAGCTCGGCCTCAAGACTGCCGTGATCGAGAAGTACAAGGGCAAGGAAGGCAAGACTGCGCTGGGCGGCACCTGCCTGAACGTGGGTTGCATCCCCTCCAAAGCCCTGCTGGACAGCTCCTACAAGTTCCACGAGGCACACGAGAGCTTCAAGATCCACGGCATCAGCACCGGCGAAGTCGCCATGGACGTGCCGACCATGGTCGCTCGTAAGGACCAGATCGTTAAGAACCTCACCGGTGGCGTTGCCGCGCTGATCAAGGCTAACGGTGTCACCCTGTTCGAAGGTCATGGCAAGCTGCTGGCCGGCAAGAAGGTCGAAGTCACCGCCGCCGATGGCAGCACCCAGGTGCTCGACACCGAGAACGTCATTCTCGCCTCCGGCTCCAAGCCGGTGGAAATTCCCCCGGCCCCGGTCGACCAGGACGTGATCGTCGACTCCACTGGCGCCCTGGACTTCCAGAGCGTTCCGGGCAAGCTCGGCGTGATCGGTGCCGGCGTGATCGGTCTGGAACTGAGCTCGGTCTGGGCCCGCCTGGGTACCGAAGTGACTGTGCTGGAAGCCATGGACAAGTTCCTCCCGGCCGTCGACGAGCAGGTTGCCAAGGAAGCCCACAAGATCCTCACCAAGCAGGGTCTTAAGATCCTTCTGGGCGCCCGCGTCACTGGCACCGAGGTCAAGGACAAGCAGGTCACCGTCAAGTTCACCGATGCTGAAGGCGAGAAAGCGCTGACCTTCGACAAGCTGATCGTTGCGGTCGGCCGTCGCCCGGTGACCACCGATCTGCTGGCTGCCGACAGCGGCGTGACCATGGACGAGCGTGGCTTCATCTATGTCGACGACTACTGCGCGACCAGCGTGCCCGGCGTCTACGCCATCGGCGACGTGGTGCGCGGCGCGATGCTGGCCCACAAGGCTTCGGAAGAGGGTGTGATGGTTGCCGAGCGCATCGCCGGCCACAAGGCCCAGATGAACTACGACCTGATTCCGGCGGTGATCTACACCCACCCGGAAATCGCCGCCGTCGGCAAGACCGAGCAGGCCCTGAAGGCCGAAGGCGTGGCCGTCAATGTCGGTGTCTTCCCGTTCGCCGCCAGCGGTCGTGCCATGGCTGCCAATGACACCGCCGGCTTCGTCAAGGTCATCGCCGATGCCAAGACCGACCGCGTGCTGGGCGTTCACGTGATCGGCCCGAGCGCCGCCGAACTGGTTCAGCAAGGTGCCATCGCCATGGAATTCGGCAGCAGCGCCGAAGATCTGGGCATGATGGTCTTCTCGCACCCGGCCCTGTCCGAGGCGCTGCATGAAGCCGCCCTGGCGGTCAGCGGTCATGCGATTCACATTGCCAACCGCAAGAAGTAATAGATAGCAAGACGCAACACCTGGCGGCAGACAATCCGCTGCAGCTCTTCCGGCTGCAGACGGAGCGTCTGCCGCGCTGTTTTCGTTGGTATGGTATGGTCATCGCGACCGTGGCAGCATGGGCGAAGCATCACGCTGCGCAAGGACAGCTCATAACAACCAGAACGGTAAACGGACATGAATCTCCACGAATATCAGGGCAAGCAGCTTTTTGCCGAATATGGTTTACCCGTATCCAGAGGCTTTGCCGTCGATACCCCCGAGGCTGTGGCGGAGGCCTGCGACAAGATTGGCGGCAGTACCTGGGTCGTGAAGGCCCAGGTTCATGCCGGCGGTCGTGGCAAGGCCGGTGGCGTCAGGCTGGTCAAGAGCCGGGAGGAGGCGAAAGACTTCGCGGTCAGCTGGCTGGGCAAGCGGCTGGTGACCTATCAGACCGATGCCGCGGGGCAACCGGTCGGTAAGATCCTGGTCGAGGCGTGCACCGAGATTGAACGGGAGCTCTACCTGGGAGCAGTGGTCGATCGCGCCAGTCGTCGTGTCGTCTTCATGGCCTCGACCGAAGGGGGGATGGACATCGAGAAGGTCGCCCACGACACGCCCGAGAGGATCCTCAAGGCCACCCTCGATCCCCTGCTTGGCGCCCAGCCGTTCCAGGCTCGCGAGCTGGCGTTCCAGCTGGGCCTGGCGGGGGATCAGCTCAAGCAGTTCACCCACATATTCATCGGTCTGGCCAAGCTGTTCCTGGAGCACGACCTGGCCTTGGTGGAGGTGAATCCGCTGGTGGTCCAGAAGGACGGCAATCTCCTTTGCCTGGACGCCAAGATCAATCTCGACAGCAACGCGCTGTTCCGCCAGCCCAGGTTGCGTGCCATGCACGACCCGGCCCAGGAGGATCCCCGCGAGGCGCATGCGGCGAAGTGGGAGCTGAACTACGTGGCCCTCGAGGGCAACATCGGCTGCATGGTCAACGGCGCCGGCCTGGCCATGGGCACCATGGACATCGTCAATCTCCACGGCGGCAAGCCGGCCAACTTCCTCGACGTCGGGGGCGGGGCGACCAAGGAGCGGGTGACCGAGGCGTTCAAGATCATTCTCTCCGATGCCAACGTCAAGGCCGTGCTGGTCAACATCTTCGGCGGTATCGTGCGCTGCGACATGATCGCCGAGGGCATCATCGGCGCGGTCAGGGAAGTGGGCGTCAAGGTTCCGGTGGTCGTTCGCCTGGAAGGCAACAACGCCGAACTGGGTGCGGAAACCCTGGCTCGGAGCGGTTTGAACATCATTGCGGCCAGCAGCCTGACCGATGCGGCGGTGCAGGTGGTCAAGGCGGCGGAGGGCAATCCATGAGCATCCTGGTCAACAAGGACACCAAGGTCATCTGCCAGGGATTCACCGGCAGCCAGGGGACCTTCCACAGCGAGCAGGCTATGGCCTATGGCACCCAGATGGTCGGCGGCGTGACCCCGGGCAAGGGCGGCACCACCCATCTCGGCCTGCCGGTGTTCGACACGGTCAGGGAGGCCGTGCAGGCCACCGGCGCCGATGCCTCGGTGATCTATGTGCCCGCGCCGTTCTGCAAGGATTCCATCCTCGAGGCGGCTTTCGCCGGCATCCGGCTGATCGTCTGCATCACCGAGGGCATCCCGACCCTCGACATGCTGCAGGTCAAGCTCAAGTGCGACGAGTTAGGCGTGCGGCTGATCGGCCCCAACTGCCCGGGCGTGATCACGCCCGGCGAGTGCAAGATCGGCATTCAGCCGGGCAACATCCACCAGCCGGGCAAGGTCGGCATCGTGTCCCGTTCGGGCACCCTGACCTACGAGGCAGTGAAGCAGACCACCGATGCCGGCTTCGGCCAGTCCACCTGCGTGGGGATCGGCGGCGACCCGATCCCGGGCTCCAGCTTCATCGACATCCTCGGATTGTTCCAGAGCGATCCGCAGACCGAGGCCATCGTGATGATCGGCGAGATCGGCGGCAGTGCCGAGGAAGAGGCAGCGGCCTACATCAAGGCGAACGTCACCAAGCCGGTGGTTTCCTACATTGCCGGCGTTACCGCGCCGGCCGGCAAGCGCATGGGGCATGCCGGCGCGATCATCTCCGGCGGCAAGGGCACTGCGGACGAGAAGTTCGCCGCTCTGCAGGATGCCGGGGTGAAGACCGTGCGCTCCCTGGCGGATATCGGCAAGGCCCTGGCCGAGCTGACCGGCTGGGAAATGAAGCGCTCCTGAGACTGTCGAAGCCTCTTGCCGGGAAATGCCAGTCGGTTCCGCCGACTGGCATTTTTTGGATGTCTGGGTAAAGTGACGGGCTTCTCGCGGCATTGCTGTCGCCCGACAAGGAGTACCGATGTTCAGTGCCCAAAGCTATCTGTCTCACCTGCTCGCAGTCTTCTGGTTCGTGCTCTGCTGGGGCGGTTATACCCGCTATGCGACCTGGAAGGGCCGCGATACCCCCTGCCTGGCCAGCATCATGCACCTCTATCGCGAGGACTGGATGCGCCGTCTGCTGCTGCGCGAGAGCCGCATCGCCGATGCCAGCGTGATCGGTAGCCTGGAGCGCAGCGCTTCCTTCTTCGCCTCCAGCACGCTGATCATCCTCGCCGGCATTCTCACCGTGCTGGGCTCGTCCGAGCAGGCGGTTTCCCTGCTGGCCGAGCTGCCCTTCGTCCAGGCGACGACTCGCGAGCTGTCGGAAATCAAGCTGCTCGGGCTGAGCGTGGTGTTCGTCTATGCCTTCTTTACCTTCACCTGGTGCATGCGCCAGTACAATTTCGCGGCGGTGCTGGTGGGAGCTGCTCCCATGGTCGGGGAGCGGCATGTCACCGAGCAGGAGCGCAGGGCCTTCGCCGAGCGTGTCGCGCGGGTGATCTCGCTGGCCGCCAACCAGTTCAACCTGGGGCTGCGCGCCTACTATTTCGGCCTGGCCATGCTGGCCTGGTTCATCAATCCCTGGGTGTTCATGCTGGTCACGGCGGGCGTGGTCATGGTGCTCTACCATCGGGAATTTCATTCCTCGGTGCTGGAGGTGATGGTCTACACGCCGACTCCGCCGATAGTGCCCCTGAAGGACGAAAAGTGACGCCCTGTCCAAGCGGGGATACCCCAATGAAACGACTGCTGGCCAACCCCTATCTGCTGCTCACCCTGGCGTCGCTGTTCTGGTCGGGGAACCTGGTGATGGGGCGCGGGCTGCGCGGCGAGCTACCGCCGGTGGGGCTGGCGTTCTGGCGCTGGACCACCGCCTTCCTGCTGGTCCTGCCGCTCGCCCTGCCGCATTTGCGCAGCCAGTGGCCGGCCCTGCGCGCGGGCTGGCGGGCGGTGTTCCTGCTCGGCGTGCTGGGCGTCTGCGGCTACAACACCTTCTCCTATATCGCCCTGCAGTACACCACGGCGACCAGCGCCATCCTGCTCAACTCCTTCATCCCCGTGGCGACCATCGCGCTGGCCTTCCTGTTCTTCGGCAAGCGCCTCAACCGCCAGGAGGCCCTTGGCGTGGCAGTCTCGCTGAGCGGGGTGATGGTTCTGGTGGCCCAGGGCAGTCTCGAGACCTTGCTGGCTCTGAGCCTGAACATTGGCGATTTGTGGATGCTCGCAGCGGTGCTGTCCTGGGGGCTTTACACCGTGGGCCTGCAGTGGCGGCCGCAGGGCGTGCATCCGATGCTGCTGCTCGCGGCGTTCATCGCCGTCGGCCTGCTAGCTCAGGCGCCGCTCTACGTCTGGGAGATTGCAGCGGGACGCTCGATCGTGCTCACCGCGCAGTCCGTCGGCGGCATTCTTTACGCGGGTGTGGTAGCGGCCTTCCTGGGGTTCCTCTGCTACAACGCGGGCGTTGCCGCCATCGGGCCGGCGCGCGGCTCGCTGTTCATCCACCTGATGCCGGTGTTTGGCACCATCCTCTCGGCGCTGCTGCTGGGCGAGCGACCGCAGCCTTATCACCTCGCTGGCATCGCTCTGGTCTTCGCGGGGATCGCGCTGACCATGCGCCGCCCAATCGCCGCCAGGGGGGCGACATTGCCTGCCGGCGAATCGCGCCCCTGACTGGAGGCCACCTTTAGGGCTGTGTCGTTTCCTCGGACGGTGTTTCGCGCGGCAGCAGTAGGTCGAGGAAAATCGCCGTCAGGCCGCCGGCGGTGATCGCCGAGTCGAACAGGTTGCGCACGATCTCGGGCATCTGCTGCAGCAGCTGCGGTTGCGCGGCGATGCCTAGGCCGACGCCGAGGGAGGCGGCGACGACCAGCATGTCGCGGCGATCCAGGGCGGTCCGGGCGAGGATGCGGATGCCGGCGGCGGCGACGCTGCCGAACATGATCAGGGTGGCGCCGCCCAGCACCGGCTTGGGAATCTGCTGCAGCAGCGCGCCGAGCGCCGGGAACAGACCGAGAGCGAAAAGGAGGGCGCCGATGTACAGGCCGACATGGCGGCTGGCCGCGCCGGTCATCTGGATCACTCCGTTGTTCTGCGCAAAGGTGGTGTTGGGAAAGGCGCCGAGGCTGGCGGCGATCAGGCAGCTGACGCCGTCGCCGAGCACGCCGCCCTTGAGCCGGCCCAGGTAGGCGGGGCCGGAGATCGGCTGGTGCGACAGCAGGCAGTTGGCGGTGAGATCTCCGACCGTCTCGATGGTGCTGATCAGGTAGACCAGCGCCACCGGCACGAAGGCCACCCAGGCGAAGTCGAAGCCGTAGCGAAAGGGCTGCGGCAGGCTGAACGCCGGCAGTTCGGGGAGCGGCTGCGGCACGAAGAGGCCGCAGAGCCAGGCGGCCAGGCTGCCGAGCGCGAGGGCCACGATGATCGCTGACAGGCGCACCCAGGGCCGCCGCGAGCGGTTGAGCAGGACGATCGTCAGCAGCACCAGCGCACCCAGGGCAAGATTGCCCGGCGCGCCGAAGTCCGCGGCGCCGAAGCCGCCACCGATATCGGTGATGCCGACCTTGATCAGGCTGACGCCGATCAGGGTGATGACGATGCCGGTGGTCAGCGGGCTGATCGCCCGGCGCAGCTGGCCGATGAAGCGGCTGAGGGCGATCTGCACGAAGGCACCGAGAAAGCACACGCCGAAGATCAGCGCGAGGATCTCCTCGGGGCCGCCGCCGCGGTTCCTGGCCAGCAGGCCGGCCGCCAGCACCGCGCCGAGAAAGGTGAAGCTGGTGCCCTGCAGGCAGATCATCCCGGCGCCGATGCCCAGCGGCCGCCAGGCCTGGAGAAAGCTACCGATGCCGGAGACCAGCAGCGCCATGCTGATCAGGTCGGGCAGTTGTTCGCCCAAGCCGAGCGTCGCGCCGATCACCAGCGGTGGGGTAATCACCCCGACGAAGCTGGCGAGGAGGTGCTGCAGGGCGGCGAGGAGCGCCGGCAGGGGAGCGGGGCGGTCGTCCAGACCGTAGATCAGCTCGGCGGGGGACTGCTCTGGCATGACGGTATCGACCTCGGGCGAAAGGGGCGCGTCGGGACGGGCGCAGAAACGACAATGCCCGCATCTTCCGATGCGGGCATTGTCAGTGGCGACCGGCCGGAGCGCCAGTCTTCCGGGGCGGAGACTCAGTCTTCCAGCGGCCCCATGGCGGTGGTGTTGAAGCCGCCGTCGACGTAGAGGATTTCGCCGCTGATGCCCGAGGCCAGGTCGGAGCAGAGGAAGGCACCGGCATTGCCGACTTCATCGATGGTCACGTTGCGGCGCAAGGGGGTCTGGCGCTCGTTGGCGGCGAGCATCTTGCGGAAGCTGGCAATGCCGGAGGCGGCCAGGGTGCGGATCGGGCCGGCGGAGATGCAATTGACACGAGTGCCTTCCGGGCCGAGGCTGGCGGCCAGGTAGCGCACGCCGGCTTCCAGGCTGGCCTTGGCCATGCCCATCACGTTGTAGTTGGGCATGGTGCGTTCGGCGCCCAGGTAGGACAGGGTCAGCAGGCTGCCGTTGCGGCCCTTCATCATCTCGCGGCCGGCCTTGGCCAGGGCGACGAAGCTGTAGGCGCTGATGTCGTGGGCGATCTTGAAGCCCTCGCGGGTGGTGACCTCGGTGAAGTCGCCGTTCAGCTGGTCGCCCGGGGCGAAGCCGACCGAGTGGACGATGCAGTCCAGGCCGTCCCACTTCTTGCCCAGCTCCGCGAAGACCTTGGCGATGTCCTCGTCGTTGGCCACGTCGCAGGGGAAGCACAGCTCGGGACCGGAGCCCCAGCCGGCGGCGAACTCCTCGACGCGGCCCTTGAGCTTGTCGTTCTGATAGGTAAAGGCCAGTTCGGCGCCTTCGCGATGCATTGCGGCGGCGATGCCCGAGGCGATGGACAGTTTGCTGGCGACGCCGACGATCAGTACGCGCTTACCGGCGAGAAATCCCATGGATCAGTTCCTCTTTCTAGTTAATCGGCGGAGCCGGGAGCCAGGAAGGCGGCTTCCAGCAACTGCCGTGTATAAATATGTTGCGGGTCGGCGAAGATCTCCCGCGCCGGCCCCTGTTCGACCACCTGTCCCTGCCTGACCACCATCAATTGATGGCTGAGCGCCTTGACCACCGCCAGGTCGTGGCTGATGAACAGGTAGGTCAGGTCGTACTTGCGCTGCAGCGAGCGCAACAGTTCCACCACCTGGCGCTGCACCGTGCGGTCGAGCGCCGAGGTGGGCTCGTCCAGCAGGATCAGCGCCGGTTTCAGCACCAGTGCCCGGGCGATGGCGATCCGCTGCCGTTGCCCGCCGGAAAACTCGTGGGGATAGCGGTGGCGGGTTTCCGGGTCCAGGCCGACTTCCCGCAGCGCCTCGATGATCGCCTGTTCCTGCTCGGCCGGCGTTCCCGGGCCGTGGATCCGCAGGCCCTCGCCGACGATCTGGCCCACCGACATGCGCGGACTGAGACTGCCGAAGGGGTCCTGGAAGACCACCTGCATCTCCCGCCGCAGCGGGCGGATCTCGTGCTGCGACAGGCCGTTCAGGGGCTGGCCGCGAAAGCGGATCGAGCCCTGGCTGGAAAGCAGGCGCAGGATCGCCAGGCCGAGGGTGGACTTGCCGGAGCCGCTTTCGCCGACGATCCCCAGGGTCTGGCCCCGGTGCAGGGTGAAGCGGATTCCGTCCACCGCCTTGACGTGGTCGACCGTGCGGCGCAGCAGGCCCTTCTTGATCGGGAACCAGACGCGCAGGTCCTCGACTTCCAGCAGCGGCTCGCCGACCGGGTTGTCCACCGGTTCGCCGCGCGGTTCGGCGCCGAGCAGTTCCTGAGTATAGGGGTGCTTCGGCGCGTGGAAGATTTCCTCGCAGCCGGCCTGTTCGACGATGCTGCCGCCGCGCATGACACAGACCCGATGGGCGGTGCGCCGCACCAGGTTGAGGTCGTGGGTGATCAGCAGCAGCGCCATGCCCAGACGGGCCTGCAGCTCCTTGAGCAGCTCGAGGATCTTCAGCTGCACGGTGACGTCCAGCGCGGTGGTCGGCTCGTCGGCGATCAACAGCTCCGGCTCGTTGGCCAGCGCCATGGCAATCATCACCCGCTGCCGCTGGCCGCCGGAGAGTTCGTGGGGGTAGGCCTTGAGGCGCTTGTGCGGCTCGGGGATGCCGACCAGCTCGAGCAGCTCCAGGGTGCGCGCGGTGGCGGCCGCGCCGCGCAGGCCCTTGTGCAGGGCGAGAACCTCGTTGATCTGCTTCTCGATGCTGTGCAGCGGATTCAGCGAGGTCATCGGCTCCTGGAAGACCATGGCGATGCGGTTGCCGCGGATGCCGCGCAGCTGGCGTTCGCTGAGTTTGAGCAGATCCTGCCCGGCGTAGCGGATGCTGCCGGCCGGGTGGCGGGCCAGCGGGTAGGGCAGCAGGCGCAGGATGGAGTGGGCGGTGACCGACTTGCCGGAGCCGCTCTCGCCGACCAGGGCCAGGGTCTCGCCCTTGCGGATGTCGAAGCTGACGCCTTCCACCACGCGCTGCACCTGCTCGCCGTTGACGAATTCGACGGCGAGGTCGCGGATCTCGATGAGGTTCTGCGAGTCGTTCATCTCATTTCCTCGGGTCGAAGGCATCGCGTGCGGCCTCGCCGATGAACACCAGGAGGCTGAGCATCAGCGCCAGCACTACGAAGGCGGTGATTCCCAGCCAGGGCGCCTGGAGGTTGGCCTTGCCCTGGGCGACCAGCTCGCCGAGGGAGGGTGCGCCGGGCGGCAGGCCGAAGCCGAGGAAGTCCAGGGCTGTGAGGGTACCGATGGCGCCGGTGAGGATGAAGGGCATGAAGGTCATGGTCGAGACCATGGCATTGGGTAGGATGTGGCGGTACATGATCGCGCCGTTGCCCATGCCCAGGGCGCGGGCGGCACGTACGTATTCCAGGTTGCGGCCGCGCAGGAACTCGGCGCGCACTACATCAACCAGGCTCATCCAGGAGAACAGCAGCATGATGCCCAATAGCCACCAGAAGTTCGGCTGCACGAAGCTGGCCAGGATGATCAGCAGGTAGAGCACCGGCAGGCCGGACCAGACCTCCAGGAAACGCTGGCCGATCAGATCGACCCAGCCGCCGTGGAAGCCCTGCAGGGCACCGACGGCGACGCCGATGAGCGAGCTGAGCAGGGTCAGGATCAGAGCGAAGAGCACCGAGATGCGAAAGCCGTAGATCACCCGGGCGAGCACGTCGCGGCCCTGGTCGTCGGTACCCAGCCAGTTGATCCTCGACGGTGGCGCCGGCGCCGGGACGGTCAGCTCGTAGTTGATGCTCGAATAGCTGAAGGGGATCGGCGGCCAGAGCATCCAGCCGTCCTTCTCGGCGATCAGGTTCCGGATGTAGGGGCTCTTGTAGTTGGTGCTCAGCGGGAATTCGCCGCCGAAGGTGGTTTCCGGGTAGCGCTCGAGCACCGGGAAGTACCAGTTGCCGTCGTAGTGCACGACCAGCGGCTGGTCGTTGGCGATCAGTTCGGCACCGAGACTGGCGACGAACAGTGCGAGGAACAGCCAGAGCGACCACCAGCCGCGTTTGTGCGCCTTGAAGCGTTCCAGCCGGCGCCGGTTGAGAGGGGTCAGCTGCATCTTCAGCCCTCCCGGCTTTCGAAGTCGATGCGCGGATCGACCAGGGTATAGGTGAGATCGCCGATCAGTTTCACGACCAGTCCCAGCAAGGTGAAGATGAACAGGGTGCCGAATACCACCGGATAATCGCGGTTGATTGCCGCCTCGAAGCTCAGAAGGCCCAGGCCGTCGAGGGAGAAGATCACCTCGATCAACAGCGAGCCGGTGAAGAACAGGCCGATGAGGGCCGACGGGAAGCCGGCGATGACGATCAGCATGGCGTTGCGGAAGACGTGTCCGTAGAGCACGCGGCTCTTCGACAGGCCCTTGGCGCGGGCGGTGACCACGTACTGCTTGTTGATCTCGTCGAGGAAGCTGTTCTTGGTCAGCAGGGTGAGGGTGGCGAAGTTGCCGATCACCAGCGCGGTCACCGGCAGGGCCAGGTGCCAGAAGTAGTCGAGGATCTTGCCGCCCAGGCTGAGTTCGTCGAAGTCGTTCGAAGTCAGCCCGCGCAGCGGGAACCAGTCGAAGTAGCTGCCGCCGGCGAACAGTACGATCAACAGGATGGCGAACAGGAAGGCGGGGATCGCGTAGCCGACGATGATCGCCGAGCTGGTCCAGACGTCGAAGGCGCTGCCGTGGCGGACCGCCTTGGCTATCCCCAGGGGAATGGACACCAGGTACATGATCAGGGTGCTCCACAGCCCCAGGGAGATCGACACCGGCATCTTCTCGATGATCAGGTCGACGACCGTGGCGTCGCGGAAGAAGCTCTCGCCGAAGTCCAGTTTCAGGTAGTTGGTCAGCATCAGCCAGAAGCGCTCGTGGGCCGGCTTGTCGAAGCCGTACATCCGCTCGATCTCGGCGATCAGCTCGGGGTCCAGGCCCTGGGCGCCGCGGTAGCGCGAGCTGCCTGCGGAAACCTCGCTGCCGCCGCCGGAAATACGCCCGGTGGCGCCACCGGCAGCGGCCTCGAAGCCTTCCAGCTTGGCGATGGCCTGCTCCACCGGACCGCCGGGAGCGGCCTGGATGATGACGAAGTTGAGCAACAGGATGCCGAACAGGGTCGGCACGATCAGCAGCAGGCGGCGCAGGATGTAGGCGAGCATCTCAGCGCTCCGTGCTCGCCGGGGCGACCGGGGTGGCGGCGGCCTGGGGTTTGCTCCACCAGGTATACAGGCCGATGTCGTAGCGCGGAGTCACCGTCGGGTGACCGAGGCGATTCCAGTAGGCCACCCGCCAGGTCTTGATGTGCCAGTTGGGCACCACGTAGTAGCCCCATAGCAGCACCCGGTCCAGCGCCCGGGTATGGCCGACCAGGCTGTCGCGGGTGTCGGCCTGGATCAAGCCGTCGACCAGGCGGTCGATGGCCGGGTCCTTGAGGCCGATGAAGTTGCGGCTGCCCGGGTTGTCGGCGCTGACCGAGTGCCAGTATTCGCGCTGTTCGTTGCCCGGCGAGTTGGACTGGCTGAAGCCGCCGACCATCATGTCGAAGTCGCGCGAGCGCAGGCGGTTGATGTACTGGGAGAGGTCCACCCGGCGGATTTCCAGGTCGATGCCGAGATCGGCCAGGTTGCGCTTGTAGGGCAGCAGGATGCGCTCGAACTCGGCCTGGGCGAGGAGGAACTCGATGCGCACCGGCTGGCCCTTGGCATCCAGCATGCGGTCGCCCTCGACCCGCCAGCCGGCCTCTTGCAGCAGCTGGTAGGCACGCCGCTGCTGGTCGCGGACGATGCCGCTGGCGTCGCTGACCGGCAGCTGGAACTCGCGGCTGAAGACTTCCGGCGGGATCTGTTCGCGCAGCGGTTCGAGGATCTTCAGCTCGGCCGCATCGGGCAGGCCGCGGGAGGCCAGCTCGGAGTTGTCGAAGTAGCTGCGGGTGCGGGTATAGGCGCCGTTGAACAGCTGGCGGTTGGTCCACTCGAAGTCGAATAGCAGGCCCAGGGCCTCGCGTACCCGGCGGTCCTGGAACAGCGGTCGGCGGATGTTGAAGATGAAGCCCTGCATGCCGGCCGGGTTGTTGTTGGCGATCTCTTCCTTGATCAGTTGACCGTTTTTGACCGCCGGGGTGTCGTAGGCGGTCGCCCAGTTCTTCGCGCTGGTTTCCAGCCAGTAGTCGAACTGTCCGGCCTTGAGGGCTTCGAGGGCGACGGTGTTGTCGCGGTAGTAGTCGACCTGCATCGCGTCGAAATTGTAGAAGCCGCGGTTGACCGGCAGGTCCTTGCCCCACCAGTCCTTGACCCGCTCGTAGCGGATGCTGCGTCCGGGCTGGACGTCGGCTACCCGGTAGGGGCCGCTGCCCAGCGGCGGCTCCAGATCGGACCTGGTGAAGTCGCGGCCGGCCCACCAGTGCTTGGGCAGCACCGCCAGTTGGCCGAGGATCAGCGGCAGTTCGCGGTTGCCGGCGTGCTTGAAATCGAAGCGCACCCGGCGCTCGTCTTCGGCGACCGCCCGGCTGACATCGGCGTAGTAGGCACGGTACATCGGGGCACCGTCCTTCATCAGGGTGTCGAAGCTGAACACCACGTCTTCGGCAGTCACCGGATGACCGTCGTGGAAGCGCGCCTCGGGGCGCAGGTAGAAGCGTACCCAGCTATTGTCCGGGGCCTTCTCGATCTTCTCGGCGAGCAGGCCGTATTCGGTGAAGGGCTCGTCCAGGCTGTGGCGGGTCAGGGTGTCGTAGACCAGGCCGATCTCGTCGGCGGCGACCCCCTTGTTGATGAAGGGGTTGAGGCTGTCGAAGCTGCCGAAGCCGGCCTGGCGCAGGGTGCCGCCCTGGGGCGCGGCCGGGTTGACGTAGTCGAAGTGCGGGAAACCGGGGGGATATTTCGGCGCCTCGCCGTAAAGCGTCAGGGCGTGTTGCGGCGCGGCCTGGGCCAGGCCGGCCAGACCGAGCAGCAGACTGCTGCCGGCCGCGAGCAGGAGGGAGCGTAGTGGGCGCGTCATCGGTCGTTCTCCGTGGACTTCAGCCACCAGGCACGCAGGCCCAGGGTGTAGGGGGGCGTGGTGACGAAGGCGAACCGGTTGCGGTACGCCAGGCGGTGATGATTGATGTACCAGTTCGGGATGCTGTAGTGCTGCCAGAGCAGGACGCGATCCAGTGCGCGGGCGGCGGCGACCTGCTGTTCCCGGGTCTGTGCCGCCAGGAGGCTTTCCAGCAGGCTGTCGACCACCGGGTTGGCGATGCCCGCGTAATTCTTGCCGCCCTTCACGGTGGACTGGCTCGAATGGAAGTACGACCACTGCTCCAGGCCGGGGCTGAGGGTCTGCGGCAGGGTCAGCAGGATCATGTCGTAGTCGAAGTGGTCCAGCCGCTGCTTGTACTGGGCGCGATCCACGGTGCGCAGCCGCACCTCGATGCCCAGGCTGGCGAGGTTCTCGCTGTAGGGCTGGAGAATGCGCTCGAGGCTGGGGTTGACCAGCAGGATCTCGAAGCGCAGCGGCTGGCCCCGGGCGTCGACCAACTGCTGGCCGGAGAGTTTCCAGCCGGCCTCGCCGAGCAGGGCGAGGGCGCGGCGCAGGGTCTCGCGGGGGATGCCGCGGCCATCGGTCCGTGGTATCGGGAAGGGCTCGTGGAACAGGCGCTCGGGCAGTTGCTGGCGGTGCTTGGACAGCAGCAGCCATTCCTTGCCGTCGGGTTTGCCGGTGGCGGAAAACTCGCTGTTCGGGTAGTGGCTCTCGGCGCGCCGGTAGGCGCCGTAGAACAGGGTGCGATTGGTCCATTCGAAATCGAACATCAGCCCCAGGGCCTCGCGCACCCGGGGATCGGCGAACACGCTGCGCCGGGTGTTCATGAACAGCGCCTGGGTCTGGGTCGGGATCCGGTGCGGGATCTCGGCACGGATCACCTGGCCGGTCTGCACGGCGGGAAAGTGGTAGCCGCTGGCCCAGTTCTTCGCCTGGTGCTCGATGTAGACGTCGAACTGCCCGGCCTTGAAGGCCTCGAAGGCGACCCCGCTGTCGCGGTAGAAGTCCACCTCGACCCGGTCGAAGTTGTACTTGCCGCGGTTGATCGGCAGCTTTGCGCCCCACCAGTCCTTCACCCGTTCGAACACCAGGCGTCGGCCGGGCTGTACCTGGACGATGCGGTAGGGGCCGCTGCCCAGTGGCGGTTCGAAGGTGGTCGCCTTGAAGTCTCGGCTTTTCCAGTAGTGGCGGGGAAGCACCGGCAGCTCGCCGAGGCGCAGGATCAGCAGCGGATTGCCCGAGCGCTTGAAGACGAAGCGGATGCGGTGAGGCCCGAGGACGTCGACCCGCTGCACTTCGCTCAACTCGGTGCGGTACTGGGGGTGACCCTCCTCGCTGAGCAGGCGGTAGGAAAAGGCCACGTCCCGGGCGGTGATCGACTTGCCGTCATGGAAGCGGGCCGATGGGTGCAGGTTGAACACCACCCAGCTGCGGGTTTCGTTGTACTCGATGGTCTTGGCGATCAGGCCGTAGCTGGAGGCGGGTTCGTCCCCGGAGGGATCGTACACGCCCGAGCCGACCATCAGCGGCTCGTTCAGCTCGGTGATGCCGTATTGGAGGAAGTCGGCCGTCGCCGAGGGGCTGGTGCCCTTGAAGCTATAGGGGTTCAGGGTGTCGAAGGTGCCGAGGGCCATCAGGTGCAGCGAGCCGCCTTTGGGAGCCTCGGGGTCGACCCAGTCGAGGTGGCTGAAGTGGGCGGGATACTTGAGCGTGCCGAACTGGGCGTAACCATGGCTTTCGGTGATGCGTGCGCTCGCCGGCGCACTCGCGAGCAAACTGAGCAACAGCAGGCAGAGGGGACGCATCGGTGGGAGGGTCCGATCCATGGCGACTTCTGGGCATTCGGGTCGCTACAGTAACAGCTTGTCAGCCTTGGAAAAAGCTCGTGCCCGGGGGCTTCCCCGCATTCGCGGGGCGAGGCGCACGACCCTTCGGGGCCGGGTGTCGCCGGGTGCTGTCAGTTTGCCAGGAAGAGGGTCAGGGTTTGCCCCGGGCGGATCGTCTGGTCGTTCAGGGCGTTCCAGCGCTGCAGCGTCTTGGCGTCGACCTGGAAGCGCTGGGCGATGCCGTGGAGCGAGTCGCCCTTGCGCACCCTGTAGTAGGTCACCGACTGGCGCTTCTTGACGAGACTCCGGCGCGGCTCCTCCACCATGGCCAGAATCCGTGCGTTTGGCGGCGTGCTGACCTGCTGCAGGGTGAAGGTCCGGTGCAGCTCCGGCCTCCTCGGGCGGGGCGCGCCCCGCCCGGCGGTCAGGCGCTGTTTCCGCCATTCGGCCAACTGCTCGGGGGTACGTCCCAGATTGAGCTGCAGCCGCTCGGCATTTTCGGTCGGTACCAGCAGGTACTGGGGGCCGTCCAGGGTGATGCCGCGCTTGTAGGCCGGGTTCAGCTGGATCAGTTCGCCCTGATCGATGCCGGCCATTTCGGCGAGGCGCGACAGCTCCATGCTGCCGCCGATTTCCACCCGGTCGAAATAGGGTTCGTTGGCAATCGGACTCAGGCTGATGCCGTAGGCCTCGGGAGTCCTGATCACCTGGGACAGGGCCAGCAGCTTGGGCACGTAGTCCTGGGTTTCCCTGGGCAGGGGCAGGTTCCAGTAGTCGGTGGGCAGGCCGAGCCGGCGGTTGCGCTCGATGGCCCGGCTGACCGTGCCTTCGCCAGCGTTGTAGGAGGCCAGGGCGAGCAGCCAGTCGCCGTTGAACATCTCGTTGAGTCGGGAGAGGTACTCGATAGCCGCCTGGGTGGAGGCGGTGATATCGCGGCGACCGTCGTACCACTGGGTCTGGTGCAGGTTGTAGTCGCGACCGGTGGCGGGAACGAACTGCCAGAGGCCCACAGCATGGGAGCGGGAATAGGCCAGGGGGTTGTAGGCGCTCTCGATGACCGGCAGCAGGGCCAGCTCCAGCGGCATCCCGCGCTCTTCCAGGCGTTCGACGATGTAGTGAAGATAAAGCGCGCCGCGCTCGCTGACCTTGTCGATGTGTGCCGGGTTGCTGACGAACCACAGGCGCTGGCGCTCGATGCGCGGGTTGACGCCGATCTCGTCCTGCAGGGCGAAGCCCTCGCGCATGCGTTCCCAGATGTTCTGGTGCTGCTGGCCGGCAGCCTGGTCCTGCCAGTGGGCCTCGCGCCTCTTCGCGGCGATTGCCGAATAATCGGCATCGTGTCGATTGTCGGTGCTTTGACAGCCGGCCAAGGATGCGGCCAGGAGGGCGACGAGGAGCGGGCTGCGCCGCGCCAACACGCCTGGGGCAACACTCTCGAAAAGTGACTTTGACATTGGCAGGTGGAAAGTCCGGACAAAAAAGTGGGCCGATTCTAGGAAGCCCCCCGAGGGGGGGTCAACCCATCGGGGACTTTCAAACTGTAGGCCGCTACCTAGAAGTTGTCCTTCCATGCCCGCAATTCAGCGAAAATTTGATCTGGAGCAAGTTCTGCCCGGCCACTGCGGCGGGTCATCGTTTCTTTGACGGATGTTTCCCCGGTGCGCAGGAAGGGGTTGGTTTCTCGCTCCAGAGCCAGGTTCGACGGCAGGCTGCTGCGCCCTTCGGTGCGCCAGGCACTCACCTCGGCCAGGCGTCGGGCGATGGCGGGATTGTCCGGCTCCACGGCCTGGGCGAAGCGCAGGTTGCTCTGGGTATACTCATGGGTGCAGTACACCAGCGTCGCCTCGGGCAGCTCGGCCAGCCGGCGCAGCGAGCGGTGCATCTGGCTCGGTGTGCCCTCGAAAAGGCGCCCGCAGCCAGCGGCGAACAGGGTATCGCCGCAGAACAGCCAGGGTTGCGCGGCATCGTGGAAATAGGCGATGTGGCTGCGGGTGTGGCCCGGCACCTCGAGAATCCGAAAGATGAAGCCGAGGACGTCGACTTCCTCGCCGTCGTGCAGCGTGAGATCCCGGGCTGGAGTGCGTTCGTCGTCCGGGCCGAGCACCCGGGCGCCGGTGGCCTGCCTGAGGGTTTCCACGCCGCCGATGTGGTCGGCGTGGTGATGGGTGATCAGTATGTCGGCGAGCCGCCAACCGGGGTTTGCCCCCAGCCAGGCGAGCATCGGGGCGGCATCGCCCGGGTCGACCACGGCGATTTGCCGGGTGGCCGGGTTCTGCAGCAGCCAGATGTAGTTGTCCTGGAAGGCGGGGAGTGCGTCGATCCGTACCATGCTGTGTTCGCGGGAGGGGTGGCGTTGCCGCATTGCCGAGTGCTTCCCGCATTCTCCTGTCGAGTTCGTCTATTACGGTATGAGGGGATTTCGGCCCCCGTGTCGCCGTGTGCCGAGGGCATGTTGACGCGGGCAGTCGCTAAACTTAAAAGAATCCGTTCAATCTTAGACCGAGTGCCTGCACGCAGGGAGCCTTCATGACCGACCAAGCTTTCGCCACCGTCGATGCCCAGTGGCTGTCGCTGATGAGCGCCGCTCGCGACTGGTTCGCCACGCCGCTGGGGAGGCAGATGCTGCAGGAGGAGCAGCGTCTGCTCAGGGAGGAGCTGGCGCGCTTCTTCGGGGGCTATCTGGTGCACTACGGTCCGCCGGGCGAGTTCGAGGGGGCGGGGCAAATCCGCTGCAGCGTACGCCTGGGGCCGCCCTTGCCGGGGGTGCAGATCGTCTGCGAGGAGCAGGCCTGGCCGCTGACCGAACACGCCGCCGACGTGGTGGTGCTGCAGCATGCCCTGGACTTCAGCCTGTCGCCCCATGCGCTGTTGCGCGAGGCGGCGCGCAGCGTGCGCCCCGGAGGTCACCTGCTGGTGGTCGGCATCAATCCGCGCAGCCTCTGGGGACTGCGCCGCCATTTCGCCGGCGATGTCCTGCACCAGGCCCGCTGCATCGGCTCCAGCCGGGTCGGCGACTGGCTGGCGCTGCTCGGCTTCGCGCTGGAGAAACGCCGCTTCGGATGCTATCGTCCGCCGTTTTCATCCAGCGTCTGGCAATCCCGCACCGCGCGCCTGGAATCCTGGGGCGAGTCCTGGCGGATGCCGGGCGGCGGCTTCTATCTGCTGGTGGTGCGCAAGCTGGTGGTCGGCCTGCGGCCGCTGCCGCAGAACCGCCGCGAACCCATCGGCAAGCTGCTGCCGCTGCCGGTGGTCAAGGTCAGCCGGCGCGCGTCGAAACATGGGGCTTGAGTGAGCGATAAGGTCGAAATCTATACCGATGGTGCCTGCAAGGGTAATCCCGGCCTCGGGGGGTGGGGTGCGCTGCTGGTCTGCCGGGGCGTCGAGCGCGAACTCTGGGGCGGCGAGGCGGAAACCACCAACAACCGCATGGAGCTGACCGCGGCGATCCGCGCGCTGGCCGAACTCAAGCGGCCCTGCGAGGTGCAATTGACCACCGACTCCGAGTACGTGATGCGCGGAATCCAGGAGTGGCTGCCGAACTGGAAGAAGCGCGGCTGGAAGACCGCCGCGCGTCAGCCGGTGAAGAACGCCGATCTCTGGCAGCAGCTCGACGAGCAGGTCAACCGCCACCAGGTCAGTTGGAGCTGGGTGCGCGGGCATACCGGCCACCCCGGCAACGAACGCGCCGACCTGTTGGCCAACCGTGGCGTCGCCGACGCCCGGGCGCAGAAGAAACACAGCGTCTAGACCCTCTGTAAAGGCACCGACAGAACATGCGCAGCGTTGTACTGGATACCGAAACTACCGGCATGCCGGTGACCGACGGCCACCGGATCATCGAGATCGGTTGCGTCGAACTGCTTGGCCGCCGTCTCACCGGGCGGCATTTTCACGTCTACCTGCAACCGGACCGGGCAGTGGACGAGGGCGCCATCGCGGTGCACGGCATCACCAACGAATTCCTTGCCGACAAGCTGCGCTTCGCCGATATCGCCGATGAGTTCTTCGCGTTCATCGAGGGTGCCCAGCTGATCATCCACAACGCGGCGTTCGATATCGGCTTCATCGACAACGAATTCTCCCGGCTGGGACAGGCGGAGCGTGCCGACATCGAAGCCCACTGCGCGGTGCTCGATACCCTGCTGATGGCCCGCGAGCGTCATCCCGGCCAGCGCAACAGCCTCGACGCCCTGTGCAAGCGCTACGACGTCGACAACTCCAACCGCGACCTGCACGGCGCCCTGCTCGACGCCGAGATTCTCGCCGACGTCTGGCTGGCCATGACCGGCGGGCAGACGCACCTGTCGCTGGCCGGCGAGGGCAGCGAAGACGGCGGACGGGCCCAGGCTTCGGCGATCCGCCGCCTCCCGCAGGACCGTCCGCGCACCCGGGTGATCCGCGCCAGCGAGCCGGAGCTGGCCGCCCACGCCGAGCGGCTGGCGGCGATCGAGAAGGCCGCCGGCGGCCCGGCGCTATGGCTGCAGATGGAGCAGGCGCAGCAGCAATAGTCGCAGGCACTCGGCACCGGCCCGTAGTTGCAGCTTCGGGCCGGTGCTCTGGCTTATCCTGAGGGCGAACTCCCTCAGGACACGGATCGTGTACAAAGACCTCAATTTCCCGATTCTCATCGTCCACCGCGACATCAAGGCCGACAGCGTCGCCGGCGAGCGCGTTCGGGCGATCGCCCGGGAGCTGGAGCAGGGCGGCTTCAGCATCCTCTCCACCGCCACCTCCAGCGAAGGGCGCATCGTCGCCTCGACTCACCACGGCCTGGCCTGCGTCCTGGTTGCTGCCGAGGGAGCGGGAGAGAACCAGCGCTTGCTGCAGGACATGCTCGAGCTGATTCGTATCGCCCGTTCGCGCGCTCCGCAGTTGCCGATCTTCGCCCTCGGCGAGCAGGTCACCATCGAGAACGCGCCGGCCGAGGCGATGGCCGACCTCAACCAGCTGCGCGGCATCCTCTATCTGTTCGAGGACACCGTGCCCTTTCTCGCCCGGCAGGTCGCCCGCGCCGCCCGCAACTACCTGGCCGGGCTGCTGCCGCCGTTCTTCAGCGCGCTGGTCGAGCACACCCTGCAGTCCAACTACTCCTGGCACACCCCCGGCCACGGCGGCGGCGTGGCCTATCGCAAGAGCCCGGTGGGCCAGGCCTTTCACCAGTTCTTTGGCGAGAACACCCTGCGATCCGACCTCTCGGTGTCGGTGCCGGAACTCGGCTCGCTGCTCGACCATACCGGCCCGCTGGCCGAGGCGGAGGCCAGGGCCGCGCGCAACTTCGGTGCCGACCACACCTTTTTCGTGATCAATGGCACCTCGACGGCCAACAAGATCGTTTGGCACTCCATGGTTGCCCGCGACGATCTGGTGCTGGTCGACCGCAACTGCCACAAGTCGATCGTCCACGCCATCGTCATGACCGGGGCGATTCCCCTCTACCTGGTGCCGGAGCGCAACGAGCTGGGCATCATCGGGCCGATTCCGCTCAGCGAGTTCAGCCGCGAGTCGATTGCCGCGAAGATTGCCGCCAACCCCCTGGCCCGCGGCCGCGAGCCACGGGTTAAGCTCGCAGTGGTGACCAACTCCACCTATGACGGCCTCTGCTACAACGCCGAGCTGATCAAGCAGACCCTGGGGGATGCCGTCGAGGTGCTGCACTTCGACGAGGCCTGGTTCGCCTACGCCGCCTTCCACGAGTTCTATGCCGGACGCTACGGCATGGGCACCACCCGCTCGGCAGACAGCCCGCTGGTGTTCAGCACCCACTCCACCCACAAGCTGCTGGCGGCCTTCAGCCAGGCCTCGATGATCCACGTGCAGGACGGCGGCGGTCGCCAGTTGGACCGCGACCGCTTCAACGAAGCCTTCATGATGCACATCTCCACCTCGCCTCAGTACGGCATCCTTGCCTCACTGGACGTGGCCTCGGCGATGATGGAGGGACCGGCAGGACGCTCGCTGATCCAGGAAACCTTCGACGAGGCGCTCAGCTTCCGTCGCGCCCTGGCCAAGCTGCGCCAGAGCCTGGCAGCGGACGACTGGTGGTTCGACATCTGGCAGCCGCCGCTCGGCGCGGCCGGCGAGCAGGGCGTGCCGGGCGACTGGTTGCTGACTTCGGCGGCCGACTGGCACGGCTTCGGCACCCTGGCCGAAGACTATGTGCTGCTCGACCCGATCAAGGTCACCCTGGTGACACCGGGGCTGAGTGCCACCGGCCAGCCGGCGGCACGGGGCATTCCGGCGGCGGTGGTCGGCAAGTTCCTCTGGGAGCGCGGCCTGGTGGTGGAGAAGACCGGCCTGTATTCCTTCCTGGTGCTGTTCTCCATGGGCATCACCAAGGGCAAGTGGAGCACTCTGCTGACCGAGTTGCTGGAGTTCAAGCGCAGCTACGACGCTAACCTGTCGCTGGAGCAGTCCCTACCGTCCGTCGCCCAGGCCGGCGGCGCCCGCTATGCCGGTATGGGGTTGCGCGGGCTGTGCGACCAGTTGCACGACTTCAACCGGGAAAGCGCCCGGGCCAAGGCGCTCAAGCGCATGTACAGCCTGCTGCCGGAGGTCGCCCTCAAGCCCGCGGAGGCCTACGACAAGCTGGTGCGCGGCGAGGTCGAGGCCGTGCCCATCGAGTATCTCGAAGGGCGCATTGCGGCGGTGATGCTGGTGCCTTATCCGCCGGGCATTCCGCTGATCATGCCGGGGGAGCGCTTCACCCCGACTACCCGGGCGATCATCGATTACCTGCATTCCATTCACTCCTTCGCGGCGCGTTTTCCCGGCTTTGACCTGGACGTGCATGGCCTGCAGCATGAGAACGGCCCGCTGGGGGGCGTCTATACGGTCGACTGCCTGTGCTGAGCCAGCCGCTGGCGTTCCGCGGCGGTCCTGCCGCGGACGGCTGCGCAGCGGTTGGCACGGGCCTTTGCAAGAGGATTGCTTTATTTGCTTCGGCAATGCTCTTCTATTCGACCAGGTCATATATACAATCGCCGCTCAAGTTCACATGGGGTGTCCGGCACGGCTGGGTGACGATCGGTGTCTCCAATGTTCCAGCGGAGATGTCGGCGCGAAAGTGCCGGTCGATGGCTTCAGACTCGCTCGCACAACTGTTTCCCGGTCATGCTAAAAAGCTCTTTATAAACAATGAGATGGCATTTTGATTTTATTTTCTGCCAAAGTTTCAGAAGGCTTGTGTTGTGTTGGGGGAGTGGTTTGTTTTTGCTGGTCTCCTTCTTCTGAAGTGGTGTTGTTGCCATTCGATGAGTTGGTATATGCGCTGCTGGCTATTTTGAATGATGGCTGTTTTGGATGTCGCTGGCGGTTTGCTAGTGGTGCTCTTGTGTGATTGCTTCTTTGAGTTGCTCACATTTTATGTTGCGTTGCACAATGGGTTGGTTTTAAAGTTTTTCCAGTGCCTTTCGGTTGATTCTTATCGATCCTGATCGTCTGCTCCGGCAGCAAGTGCTGGTTTTATATGCATGTCACGGTATGTTCATACAAAGTCTTTGTGGGATATTCAAGCGATCAATGTGTTTATAAAAATAAATTGAAATCATACGGATATGTTTTTTCTTTCGGTCGCTCTAGATATCTTGGCCTCCTTCGGGAGGCTATCGATTAGTCTCTTTGGTCGACTTAGGGTTTGATTTTTCATGCCTTTCGGGCTTTTGCCCGAGTGCGCTTGGCATGTGGCAAGCCAGCAGGGTCTCGAGTCTGTTATTTGGTGCCTTGCAACAATAGAAGTATTCGGTTTGGCATTGCCGGGTACAGGTTGATGGCAAAATGATTCTGCCGATTTGTGCGAATTCGTTTTGGATTCGGGATTCACTTTCCCATTTGGTCCGGAAGAATTACCGGAAATCCAGAGTACGCTTTGTTTCGCAAGCACCAATAAAACCAAGCATGTTGATGTCGCAAGATTGATGGCCATGAGCCGGTTTCATCGCAGGGGTGTGACACGAATTCCCCCGTGTCCAGTGATGGTTCGGCAGGCCGTTGGGTGTGATGTCAATTGAATGGCATTTCCCGGTTGTCGTGGCAGTTTGGGCGTGCCAGTCGAATGCGAGCCCTGCCGTGAGCGGCTCGGACACAAGGAACAAAAGCTTGCGCTTAATCGGCGCACCTTTTTGAGAGCAGGATGATCAAATGGCTAGTCATATTGCAATAACACCCGCAGGCCACCTCGACTCCAAAATTGCAATCGCTGCCTGCCGTGCAGGGGACATCGGAATCCTCGACCTGGGTTGCCAGCACGATCCGGAAGCCACCAGGGCGGCCATCCAGGGGCTGGCCGCCAGCGCCGGGCCGAATGCCCAGTGGGGCATCCGTTGGGATACGCTCGGCTCCGCCCAGCGGGGTCTCGAGCAACTCGCCGAATTCATCCCGCATCGCGTGCCGATTCTGGTGCTGGCCGGACTCAAGCCGGACGACTTGGTATTCACCGGGATGCAGCCCAAGGAGCTGGCCGCGCTGAAGAAGAAGATCAAGCGCCTGGCCCGCAAGATCTTCGTCGAGGTCTGGGACCTGCCCTCGGCGCTGGCCGCCGAGGCCTCCGGCTGCGACGGGCTGATCCTCAAGGGGCATGAGTCCGGCGGCTGGGTCAGCCGCCATTCGAGCTTCATCCTCCTCCAGGAACTGCACGGCCGGGTCAACATCCCCTACTGGGTGCAGGGCGGCATGGGCACCCACACCGCGGCTGCCGCGGTGCTTGCCGGAGCCACCGGCGTGGTGCTCTGCGAGCAGCTCTGGCTGGCCGACGAAAGCCCCTTCGTCGGCACCCCGCAGGCCCGCGCCTGGGCCGCGCTGGACGGCAGCGAAACCGTGCTGATCGGCCCGGAGCAGCGCTTGTTCCGTCTGTTTGGCCGCGGTGCCCGCGAACGACTCGATGAGCTCGAACAGGCGGTGATCAAGGACGAACCCTGGGAAGAGCTGCTGCTCCAGTCCCTCGCGCAGGAGGACGCCCAGCTGGTGCCGATCGGCGAGGACGTCGCCCTGGCCGCCGCCCTGGCGCGCCGCCACGGCACCGTCGGGCGTATTCTCGCCGCCGTTTCGGCCTGCACCGAGCGGGCCCTGCGCGAGGCTCGCGCGCAGCAGGCGCTGGGGCCGGATTCCCCGCTGGCGCAGCTGCACGGCACCCGCTATCCGATCGTCCAGGGCCCGATGACCCGGGTCAGCGATGTGGACGGCTTCGCCAAGGCCGTGGCCGACGGCGGCGGCCTGCCGTTCATTGCCCTGTCGGTGATGCGTCAGGACCAGGTGCAGACCCTGCTGACCAAGACCAAGGAACTGCTCGGCGACCAGCCCTGGGGGGTCGGCATCCTCGGCTTCATGCCGCTGGAGCTGCGCCAGGCCCAGCTCGAGGTGGTCCGCCAGGTCAAGCCGCGCTTCGCGCTGATCGCCGGCGGGCGCCCCGGCCAGGCCCGCGAGCTGGAGGCCATCGGCATCAGCACCTACCTGCACGTGCCCTCGCCCGGCCTGCTCAAGGGCTTCATCAAGGACGGCGCGCGCAAATTCATCTTCGAGGGCGGCGAGTGCGGCGGCCATACCGGCCCGCTGAGCAGCTTCATCCTCTGGGAGTCGGCCATCGAGACCCTGACCTCGGTCGAGATCGCCGATCCCGAGTCGATCCAGGTCCTGTTCGCCGGCGGCATCCACGACGAGCTATCGGCGGCGATGGTCTCTGCCCTGGCGGCGCCGCTGGTCGAGCGCGGCATGAAGATCGGCGTGATCATGGGCACCGCCTACCTCTTCACCCACGAGATCGTCAACAGCGGCGCGATCCTGCCGGAGTTCCAGTCCCAGGCCATCGCCTGCAAGGAAACCACTCTGCTGCAATCGGGCAAGGGCATGTACACCCGTTGCGCGGTGACGCCCTTCTGCGAAGAGTTCAACCGCACCCGCCGCGACATGCTGCTCGCCCTGGAGAGTCCGGAGAAGGTTCTCAAGGTGCTGGAGCTGTTCAATATCGGTCGCCTGCGCATGGCCTCCAAGGGCATCAGCCAGAACCCCGACCGTTCGGCCGCTTCCCGCTACGTGCAGATTCCCATCGAAGACCAGCGTCGCGAGGGCATGTACATGCTCGGCGAGGTCGCCCGCCTGCGTTCGCGGGTGCTGAGCATCGCCGAGCTGCACAGCGCGGTGTCGGCGGGCTGCGGCGGGGTGCTGGCTCAGGCCGAGCAGCGCCTGCCGCGCAAGCGCGCCGCCAAGCGCGTGGCGGCGGAAAGCGACATCGCCATCGTCGGCATGGCCGGCCTGCTGCCCGGCGCCAGCGATCTGCGCACCTACTGGCAGAACATCCTCCACCGGGTCAATGCGATCCGCGAGGTGAGCGAGGAGCGCTGGCGCCCCGAGGACTTCTTCGATCCCAAGCGTGGCACCCCCGACAAGGTGTACTCGAAGTGGGGCGGTTTCATGGACGACATCCAGTTCGATCCGTCGCTCTACGGCATCCCGCCGGCCAGCCTGAGGTCGATCGAGCCGGTGCAACTGCTCGCCCTCGACGTGGTACGCCATGCCCTGGCCGATGCCGGCTTCGACCGTCGCTCCTTCGCCAACGACCGTGCCGCGACCATCTTCGCCGCCGGCGGGATGAACGAGCTGGGCTGCGACTACATCTTCCGCGGTCTGCTCTCCCATTACCTGCCGCGGGTGGAAGGTCTGCCCGAGGCCGCCGCCAAGCAGCTGATGGAAGCGCTCTACGAGCAGGACCTGCCGAAGTGGACCGAGGATTCCTTCCCCGGCATCCTGGAAAACGTCATCGCCGGACGGGTCGCCAACCGCTTCGACCTGCGCGGTACCAACTTCGTCGTCGACGCGGCCTGCGCCTCATCGCTGGCGGCCCTCGATGCGGGCATCCGCCAGTTGCGCAGCCACGATGCCGACGTCGCGGTGGTCGGCGCGATCGACGCGACCAACAATCCCATCGGCTACCTGTGTTTCGCCCAGACCCATGCCCTGTCGCCGCGCGGCCGCAGTCGTCCGTTCGACGACAGCGCCGACGGCATCGCCTTGGGCGAGGGCGTGGTGTCCCTGGTGCTCAAGCGCCTGGGCGACGCCGAGCGCGACGGCGACCGCATCTACGCGGTGATCAAGGGCATCGGTGCTTCCAGCGACGGCCGCAACCGCAGCCTCACCGCGCCCCATCCCCAGGGCCAGCTCACCGCCCTGCAGCGTGCCTACGAGGACGCCGCCGTCGATCCGACCAGCATCGGTCTGATCGAGGCCCACGGCACCGGCACCGCGCTGGGCGACAAGTCGGAGATCGAGTCGCTGAACCTCGCCTTCGGCAAGAGCGGCATGGCCACCCAGTCCTGCGCCGTGGGCTCGGTCAAGTCGATGATCGGCCACACCAAGGTCGCCGCCGGCCTGGCGGCGATGGTGAAGACCGCACTGGCCCTCAAGCACCGCGTGCTGCCGCCGACCATCGGCGTCGAGGTGCCGAATTCGAAGATCGACTTCGGCCGTTCGCCGTTCTTCATCAATACCGAAGCCCGGCCCTGGCTGAATGCCACGGACCATCCGCGGCGGGCCGGGGTCAGCGCTTTCGGCTTCGGCGGCACCAACTTCCATGTGGTGCTGGAGGAGTACGCTGGCGCCTATCGCGACAGCGACGCCGTCGATCTTTACCCGCGCGACGCCGAACCCTTCACCTTCCGCGGCCAGGACCGCGCCCAGGTGCGCGAACAGGTGCAGCGCCTGCTCGATGCGCTGGAGCATCCCGAGCAGATCGATGTCGCCCAGCTCGCCTACGCGCTGCATCTGGAACAGGGTGCGGCACGCGTCGGCGAGGGCGCGCGCCTCTGCCGGCTGGCGCTGGTCGCCAGCTCGACCGTGGACCTCAAGGCCAAGCTGGAGCTGGCCTTGAAGGCACTGCAGGGCCGCGAGAGCGAAGTGAAGTATCCGCAGGGGGTGTTCTTCCGCGAGGGGCCGGAAACCGACGGCGGCGTCTGCTTCGTGTTCCCCGGGCAGGGTTCGCAGCGGCTCAACATGCTGAGCGACCTGACGACCTCCCTGCCCGAACTGCACGGCCTGTTCGAGCGTGCCGACGCGCTGCTTGCAGACCGCTTGGAGCAGCCGCTGTCGCGCTACATCTATCCGGCGCCGGTGTTCAGCGACGAGGAGCGTAGCCGCCAGCAAACCGCGCTGAACGCGACCCAGGTCGCCCAGCCGGCGCTGGGGGTGGTCGACAGCGCCGCGCTCAGGGTGCTGGGCGAGTACGGGCTCAAGCCGGACTTCGTCGCCGGTCACAGCTATGGCGAGTACGTCGCCCTGCACGCCGCCGGGGTGATCGGCCTGGACGACTTCATCCGCCTGTCGGAGGTCCGCGGCCGGCTCGCCGGCGAGGCCGGCCGGCGCAATCCGGGGGCCATGGCGGCGATCGACGCCGACGAGGCCCGCGTCCGCGCGCTGATCGAGCAGCACGGCCTGAACGTCACCCTGGCCAACCTCAACGCTGCCGACCAGACCATCGTCGCCGGTTCGGTGGAGGCCATCGAGGGCGCAGCCAAGGTACTGGGCAACGAGTCGCTGCGGGTCAAGGTGCTGCCGGTCAGCGCCGCCTTCCACTCGCCGGCGATGGCCGGTGCGCGCGAGGGCCTGGCGGCCGAGCTGGCGAAGATCGAGTTCAAGCCTGCCCAGGTGCTGGTGTTCAGCAACACCACCGGCAGCGCCTATCCGGAAGACCCCGAGGCCATGCGCGCCCTGTTGGTCGAGCACATGACCGAGCCGGTGCACTTCGTCAAGGAGATCAACCAGCTCTACGAGGCCGGTGCGCGGGTCTTCGTCGAAGCCGGTCCGGGCCTGGTGCTGACCGGGCTGGTCGACCGGATTCTCGCCGACCGCCCGCACACCGCGCTCGGCATCGAGGCTCCCGGCCGCGGTGGCTGGGTGCAGCTCGCCCACGTGTTCGGCCAACTGTTCGCCCTCGGCTTGCCGCTGGACTTCGGCCGCTGGTTCAAGGGGCGCGGCTACGAGGCGCTGACGGTGGTGGAGGTGTTTGCCCGAGCTAAGACCAGGGCCGTGCCCGGCCCGCTGATCTGGCGAGTCAACGGCGCCCGTGCGGTGCCCTGGAATGCACCGGCCAAGGCCCGTCCGGCGATCGCCTCGATCCAGATCGCCACCGAGCCGAAGGCGCCGGCCGCTGCACCGACTGCAATGCCGGCGACAGCGCCGAGGCCCCAGGGGCAGACGGCCGCGAGTGTCTCGACCGTCGCCCATGTAAGTTTCGCTCGACCGGCAATAACCCCGGTCAACGTCAACCGCCAGGCGCCACAACGGAGGTACAGCATGGCAAACGACAACACGCTGCGGACGGGAGATCTCCCGGCAGAGATGGAGGCCCCATCGCTGTTGCACGCCGCACATGTCCAGGAAGTCATCGCGCAGTTCATCGCGCTGCAACGTGACCAGCAGGATACGTTGCGCCGGTTCCTCGACTTCCAGAGCAGCCTCGCAGGGGCAGACCTGGCAAGCTTCGGCGAGCCGCGCGCGACCCTGCAGGTGGTCTCCCAGGCCGGCCTGGCGCCTGCACCTGCACCGGTACTGCCGGCTCAGGTGCTGTCGCTGCACGCCGCCGCTCTGCCGGTCGGCCGTGCGCCCCAAGCCACCATCGAGGGGTCGATCCAGCGCGGCGAGGTGCCTGCGGAGGCGCCTAAGCTGTCGGTAGCCGCCTCGGCTCCGGCTGCCGCCGCACCGGCCGCCAAGGCCGTCGCTCCCGCCGGGCAAGCCTCCACCGAAGCGTTCAAGGCCGACCTGCTGCAGGCGGTTTCCGAGCGTACCGGCTATCCGGAGGACATGCTCGACCTGGACGCCCATATGGAGGCCGATCTGGGCATCGATTCGATCAAGCGCATCGAGGTCCTGAGCCAGCTCAAGGATCGTCACAACCTGATGGCGGGCCGCGACGAGGAGGCTATGTTCGAGGAACTCACCGGCCTCAAGACCCTCAACGAGATCGTCGTCTGGTACGACAAGTTGCACAACTCCTCGACGGCCGGGGACGGAGCCCATACCTCAAAAAAAGCACTGACTCCGCTGTCGGCATCGCCGGCTGAGACAGCGGAGTCCGTAACCGAAGTTGCGCCGGAACAAGTCGTGCACTGCTACACCGTCAAGGCCGTCGCCGCCCCGCTGGGCGCGGTGGCCGGCCCGCAGCCCGCAGCCGGCCTGCCGGTACTGCTGGTGGGGGCCGACTCGGAACTGGCCACGGCCTTCCGGGCCGCCCTCGGCCAGGCCGGGCAACAGGTGAAGCAGATCGTTCCGGGCAAGGAAAACCGTGCGTTGGGCGATGAGCGCTTCGAGTTCGATCCCGCGTCGCTGGAGTCGGTGCAGGCGCTGCGCGACCTGCTTGGCGAGGTACGGATCGGAACGCTCGTCAGTTTGCTCGGCGTGCCGACCGGGGAGGGCGAGTCCATCGCCCCGGCCAAGGTGCTGTTCCTGTTGTGCAAGGTCTTCGACCAGGACCTCAAGGCCGCCACCGGCGCCGGTGCCGGCTGGCTGCTCAGCGTCACCGCGCTGGACGGTCGCTTCGGCCTCGAGCATTCGCGCGAGCTGCCCATCGAGTCTGCTGGCACCCTGGGCGTCGCCAAGTCGGCGTCGCGGGAGTGGGGCGACGAGGTGCACGTCAAGTGTATCGACGTCTCGCCGGCCCTGGCGGCCGATGCCGTTGTCGAGAGCGTGCTGGGCGAGTGGGCCGCGCGGGTACCTGCGCTGGAGGTCGGCTACGGCCCAGAAGGGCGCTGCCAGCTGGAGCTGGGTCTGCAGGCACCCCAGGCCGCAGCGGGCCTGCCGGCCCTGGAAAAGGGCGCCGTGGTACTGATCACCGGCGGTGCCGGGGGGATCACCGCGGAGATCGCCAGCGCCCTGGGCTGGGAGTACCGACCGCAGTTGGTGCTGCTGGGACGCAGTCCGCTGCCGGAGAAGGAGGCCGAGGACACCCGCGGCATCGCCGATCCGGCGAAGCTCAAGCAGGTGCTGATCGGCAAGCTGCGGGGCGAGGGGGGCACGAAGCTGAAGCCGGCCGAGGTGGACCGGGTCTTCAAGCGCCTGCTCAAGGATCGCGAGATTCGCGACAACCTCGCGCGGCTCGAGGCGACCGGCGCGAAGGTCGAGTACCACGCGGTGGATGTGCGCGACGGCGAGGCCTTCGGACGGCTGATCGACGGGATCTATGCGAAATGGGGGCGCATCGACGGCGTTCTGCACGGCGCCGGGGTCATCGACGACAAGCTGATCCGCGACAAGACCCTGGAGTCCTTCTCCTCGGTGTACGACACCAAGGTCGTCGGTGCCCGGGTGCTGGCCAGCCGGTTGCGTCCGGAAGGGCTGAAGTTCGTGCTGTTCTTCTCCTCCATCGCCGGCCGTTTCGGCAATGCGGGGCAGACCGACTACAGCGCGGCCAACGAGGTGCTCAACAAGCTGGCCGACAGTCTCGGCCATCGCTGGCCCGGCGTGCATGCGCTGGCCATCGACTGGGGTCCCTGGAAGTCCGGCATGGTCGGGGACCAGATGCTCAGGTTCTACGCCGAACGCAACATCCATCCCATTCCGCTGGATGTCGGTACCCGTCACTGCCTGGAGCAACTCCGGCGGGGCAACAGTGGCGAAACGGAGCTGGTGATCACGGCGAGCCTCGAGCAGATCCTCGAGCAGATGCAGCCGCGCAAGCGGCGTGATCAAGACCAAGACCGTCAAGCTTAGGCAGGATAGCCCCCTCTGGTCTTTCCCGCGCCTGTGGGCGCGGGACCGCTGTAGAGGCGCCGCTTAGTCAAGGAGGAAATACCATGAGTAGTCCCCATAATGCAGTGCTCAGCGGGTTCACCCCCGTACAGCTGGCCAAGCCTGTTCCCCAGGCCCTGACCTTGGAGTTGTCCGCCTACGCGTTCGCCCGCGCCTATTGCATCAACAACGGCATCGGCGACGATGAAGCAACCTTTGCCCAGGTTTACAAGACGGTGAAGGAGAAGTTCGACAAGTACGCCCTGTCGTCTTCGCAGATCAAGCGGCGTCAGTTGATCTTCTTTCCGAAGGTCTCCGATATCCGCTTCTCCAACGGCAACGTCGACATCGCTCCGCCCGAGCATCCCTACCTGCGCTTGTACGACATGATCAACGACCCGCGCGGGGCGGATCTCAAGGTCCGTCACGAGAGCTACGCCAAGGTCGTCGACCAGGGGCTGGAGCTGATGTTCAAGGACACCGCCGAGGCGCCCGACGACCTCATCCACGTGACCTGCTCAGGCTATCTGTCGCCGAGTCCGGTCGAGCGGATGGCGGCGCAGCGCGGCTGGTTCGAGACCACGGTGACCCACAGCTACCACATGGGCTGCTACGGCGCCTTCCCTGCGATCAAGATGGCCCACGGCATGCTCTCCTCGTCGCACTTCGGCATCACCCCGATCAAGGACCGGGTCGACATCGTGCACACCGAGCTGCTCTCGGCGCATAACAACATCGTCGATGCGCGGGCGGAAAACATCATCACCATGACCCTGTTCGCCGACGGGCTGATCAAGTACTCGGTGTTTTCCGAGGAGGAGCTGCGCCGGCAGGGACTGCACGGCCTGCGAGTCATGGCGATCAACGAACACCTGCTGCCCGACTCCGCCGACGAGATGACCTGGATTCCGGGTTCGCACCAGTTCCTCATGACCCTCACACCGATGGTGCCGGTGGTCATCAAGCGCCATGTCCGTGCCTTCGTGATGAGTCTGCTGCAGCGTGCCGGCATCGACTTCGAGCGGCAGAAGCGCGAGCTGGTCTTCGCCATCCACCCGGGCGGGCCGAAGATCGTCGAGCACATCCAGGAGGATCTAGGGCTGGCCGACGATCAGGTGGCGATCAGCAAGAGCGTGTTCCTGGAGAACGGCAACATGTCCTCCGCCACCGTTCCCCACATTCTCAAACAGGTTCTCGAAGAAGTGGATATCGGCACGCGCGTCGTGTGCCTTGGTTTCGGTCCCGGACTGACTGTCACCGGAATGGTGCTGGAGAAAATATGAACGACATGGTTTATCCCAACAGTGCAGTTCTGAGCAGCTTCATGCCGGTCCAGATGGCCAAGCCGGTACCCCAGCGGATCACGCTCGAACTGACGGCCTATGCCTTCGCCAAGGCCCACTGTCTGAACAACGACATCAGCGACGAGGAAGGCTTTCTCGAGGTCTACAAGACGGTGAAGGAGAAGTTCGACAAGTACGCCGTATCGCCTGCGCAGATCAAGCAGCGGCAACTGGTCTACTTTCCGAAGCTGACCGATATCCGTTTCGGCGAGGGTAATTTCGATGTCGCCGATCCCGAGCCTGGGGAGGAGCATCTGCGGCTGTTCGACATCAAGAACGATCCGCGTGGAGCGGACCTCAAGACGCGCCACGAAAGTTTCGCCAAGGTCGTCGAGGAGGGCGTCGAGCGGATGTATGCGGCCGATGCCACGCCACCCGACGACCTCATTCATGTGACCTGCACCGGCTATCTGTCGCCGAGTCCCGTCGAGCACGTGGTGTCCAGGCGCAAATGGTTCGAGACCACGGTGACCCACTGTTACACCATGGGCTGCTACGGCGCCTTCCCGGCGATCAAGATGGCCCATGGCATGCTCGCTTCGGCGCAGTGGGGGGCCACTCCGCCGAAGACCCGGGTGGACATCGTGCATACCGAGCTGATGTCCGCGCACCACAATATCGCCGAGTCGCGGGCGGACAACATCATCTCGGCGACCCTGTTCTCCGACGGGCTGATCAAGTACTCGGTCTATTCCGAGGACGAGCTGCGCCGGCAGGGCCTGCGCGGCCTGCGCATCCTGGCGATGAGCGAGCACCTGCTGCCGGATTCGACCGACACCATGACCGGGGTGCCCGGTTCGCACCAGTACGTCATGACCCTCTCGCCCCTGGTGCCGGTGATCATCAAGCGCCATGTGCGGGCCTTCGTGGTGGACCTGCTGCGGCGCGCCGGCATGGACTTCGAGCGCGATAAGGACGCCATGAGCTTCGCCGTCCATCCGGGCGGGCCGAAGATCGTCGAGCATGTCCAGGAGGAGCTGGGCCTGTCCGACGATCAGGTGGCGATCAGCAAGAGCGTTTTCTTCGAGCACGGCAACATGTCTTCCTCGACGATCCCGCACATTCTCATGCGGCATCTGGAGGAGGCCACTGTTGGTACTCGTATCGTGTGCCTCGGCTTCGGGCCGGGGTTGACCATCACCGGCCTGGTTTTGGAGAAGATATGAGCAGCGCAACCCTTTCCCATCTGGTACTCGATGGTAACAGCGACATGCCTCTGATCGCCCGCGTCTACGAGGTGGAGTCCGCCGAGGAGCTGCGGGACGAGGAACCGGCCGAGGAAACCGCGACGATCGTCGCGGTGGTACAAGCCGGGCCACGGGCGTTGGCTGACGGTGCAGTATCTCCGCCGGCCGAGTCGTGCCAAGCCCGCGAGCCGGCACCCCGGCCCGAGCCCGGACCGGCCGCCGAGCCTCTGGAGGAGGGCAGTCTGCCCTTCATCGGTCAGGTACTGGCCTATGCCCCTGGCGAGTCGCTGACGATCCAGCGCAGGCTGCATCTGGACGAGGACCTGTATCTTGCCGACCACGCCTTCGTCCACGCCCCCGGGGTCAAGCCGGTCTCCGCCTGCATGCCCGTGCTGCCGCTGACCATGAGCCTGGAGGTGATGGCCGAGGCGGCGGCCTGTCTGGCGCCCGGCCTGGGACTGATCGGTTTCGAGGACGTCAAGGCCACCCGCTGGATCGAGGTGTCCGACCGCGATAGCGAGGTGCTGAACATCACCGCCCAAGTGCAGGAGGTCGACGCCGACGGCCAGGTCTGGCGCATCGCCGTAGCGATCCAGCTCGAGGGGCAGGAGATGCCCTCGACCACTGCGACCGTGCTGTTCTCCAGCGCCTACCGAGTCGATCTCGACCTGGCCTTCGGCAACTTCAGCAACCCCTACCGTCTGCCCCTGACCGGCGAGGATATCTACCGGGAACGCCATATGTTCCACGGGCCGTGCTTCCATTGCCTGACCGGCGAAATCATCATTGCCGACGAGGGGGCAGTGACGGACCTGGTGACCCGGCTGCCGACCGAGCTGTTCCGGTCGATCGACCAGCCCCAGCTGCTGATCGATCCGGCCCTGTTCGACGGAATCGGCCAGTTCATCGGCGTATGGGCGATGCAGAATGACCGCTACGTGCTGCCGATCGGCTTCGGCAAGCTCGAGCTGTACCGTTCGACACCGCCGGCCGGGACGCGGGCGCCGATCCGCATCGAGATCGTCCGCGACGAGGCGATGACCATGTACGCCAACGTGGAGATCCAGGACGGTTCCGGTGGGGTCTGGCTGCGTGTCCGTGAGTGGGGGAGCATCAAGTTCCGCAATCAGCCTCAGGTGCTCGACTTCCGTCGCCAGCCGACCCGGCACCTGCTGAGCCGTCCCCTTGACCTGCCGTCGCTGGCGCAGGGCGCGCTGTGCTGTTTGATTACCAAGGCTGACACCCAGGGTTTCGACGCCCTGCTACTGGCGCGCCACTACCTGCATCTGGACGAGATGGCAGACTTCACTGCCAAGGCCGGCGTCCCGCCGCGCCAGCAGCAGTGGCAGCTCGGTCGGGTAGCGGCGAAGGACGCGGTACGCGCCTGGCTCGCCGCGCGCAGCGAGGCGCCGGACATGCTGCACCCGGCGGCTTTCGCCATCGGCCACGAGGCGGCCGGCCAGCCGCTGGTGGCGGCGCTGGAGGGCCACCCGCGACTGCCGAGGATCAGCATCGCGCATTGCGAGGACCGCGCGGTGGCGATCGCCTGCGGGCAGCCGGTAGGCATTGACATCGAGCAGATCCGCCCGCGCGATGCCGGCTTCCTCGGCAGCTTCAGCACGGCCGGCGAGCGCGAGCTGCTGGACGATCTGGCGGCGGAGGGCACGGTGCGGGACGAGTGGATCACCCGCCTGTGGTCCGCCAAGGAGGCCGCCGGCAAGCTGCTCGGCACCGGCCTGGACGGAGCCCCGCAGCGTTTCGAAGCGATCGCCATCGATGGCGGCGGAAACTTCATCATCCAGGTCCAGGGCAGCGACCGGCTGATCGGCGTGCACAGCATTCGCGACGGCAATTTTGTCATCGCCTACGCAGCCGCCGAGACGGCGGGCGTGTCCGGCCGATAACCGGCGCAGCGTCCGGGGCCCCACGGCAGTCGTCGTGGCCCGGACGCGCCCAGGTTTCGCGGATTGCTGGGAATTTCAAGGGCATTGGACGCATCAGGAAAACCCCGACCATGAACACCATTACCTCGATCGGAACGGCCCCGCTCATCGAGCTGCGCCGGGCCACCAAGCACTACCAGATTGGCGAAAATCCGGTGATCGCCCTCAAGGGCATCGACCTCATCATCCAGACGCGCGAGTTCGTCGCGATCTGGGGGCCGTCCGGGTCCGGCAAGTCGACCCTGTGCAACCTCATCGGGATGCTCGACTCGCCCACCACGGGCTCGGTGCTGATCGACGGCCAGGAGGTCAACGACCTGTCGGACAATGCGCGCAGCGAGCTGCGCAACCGGATGATCGGTTTCGTCTTCCAGAACTTCAACCTGGTGCCGGTGCTCTCGGCGCTGGAGAACGTCATGCTGCCGCTGCAGATCGCCGGGGCCTCGTCCTCGGTCGCCCGCCAGCGGGCGCTGGAGCGGCTGGCCGAAGTGGGCCTCGAGAAGCATGTCGCCCACCGTCCGGCCAAGCTCTCCGGCGGCCAGCAGCAGAGGGTCGCCATCGCCCGGGCGCTGGTCACCGACCCGGCCCTGGTTATCGCCGACGAGCCCACCGCCAACCTCGATTCGGGCAACGCCCGGCGGATCATCGAGCTGATGCTGAACATCAACGCCAGCCACGGCACCGCCTTCGTCTTCTCCACCCATGACCAGCGTCTGCTGGAGAGCGTCAAGCGCCGCGTCCTGATGCAGGACGGCGAGATCGGCAGCGACAGCCAGCCGGAGCGCTCGGCCGCCCAGACCCGCATTGCAGGGAGCCGCCCATGATCACCTGGTTCAAGCTCGCCACGCGCAACCTGTTCCGCAACGGCCGCCGCTCGCTGTTCACCGTGATGGCGATCGGTCTCGGCTTCGCCGCGGTCAACGCCCTGGGTGGTTTCACCGCCTATATCTTCACCAGCCTGGAGGATTCCTACATCCACATCCAGGGCAACGGCCACATGTCGATCTTCAAGAAGGGCTTCCTCGAAGAGGGAAAGCTCGATCCGACGCGCTACCTGCTCAACGAGGAGGATGTGCGGGTGATCGACGAGGTCCTGCAGACCCATCCGGAGATCCGCATTTCCACCCCGGAGCTGAACATTTCCGGCCTGGTCAGCAACGGCGAGGTGTCGACCATCTTCCTCGCCAGCGGACGGGTGTCGTCCAAGGTCGATGTCATCCGCAGCCGCTCGCGGACCAAGGTGGGCAACATGCGGCTGTTCGACGGCGACCCCATGACCGACGACAAACCCAACGGCCTGGGCATGAGCCAGGGGCTGGCCGACCAGCTCCGCTTCAAGCAGGGCGATACCGTGGTGGTGATGGCGCCGACCGTGAGCGGGCAAATCAATGCCCTCGACGGGCAGATGCTGCAGACCTTCAGCTCGCCAGTCGAGGCCCTGGAGGACAAGCTGATGCTGGTCAGTCTGGAGTTCGCCCAGAACCTCTACGACACCACCAGCGTCGACCGGATCAACGTCCTGCTCAATGACGGCCTGCTTACCCAGCCGATGCGCGCAACCTTGCAGAGCGAGCTGGCCGCCCATGGCCTGGATGTCGAGATCAAGACCTGGAACGAGCTGTCGACCTTCTACACCAAGGTCAAAAACATGTTCGATGTGATCTTCCTGTTCGCCTTCTTGATCGTCTTCACTATCGTGGTAATGAGTGTGGTCAACACCGTAGGCATGGCGATCATGGAGCGTACCCGGGAGATCGGCACGCTGCGCGCCCTTGGCGTGAAGCGCCGTGGCATCGTTGGGCTGTTCGCCCTGGAAAGCATGCTGCTTGGCCTGATCGGCTCGCTGGTCGGGGTGCTGCTCACCCTTGCCGTGTGGTCGAGCATCGCCACCTTTGAGCCAACCTGGATTCCGCCGCAGATCACCCGGCGCATTCCGCTGGAGGTCTACCTGGTGCCTAAGGAAATGCTCTGGAGTCTGCTGGCCCTGATGGTGCTTTCCCTGCTGGCGGCAAGCCTTCCGGCACGCAAGGCGGCGCGGATGGAGATCGTCGGCGCCCTGGGGCATGTGTGAACCGCAGGGGATTGTTTTTGAACCGACGGAGATTTGATGTGATGAAAGGACTTTCCCGCATTTCCGTGTTCGGTCTGGCACTACTGGTCAGTACCTTGGCTGTCGCGGAGAATATCGAGCCGTCCGCGAAGGCTGCAGACGAAGGTAGCCGGGGTTTCTTCAGCCGGCTGTTCGGCAGCGACGACGGCGACAAGCCCGCCGAGCGGGCGAGCACTTCCCGGCTCGCGCCGGTGGAGTCGAAGGCTCCGGCGGCCTCCCAGGCCACCAGCCAGCCCCCCGCAGCGAGCGCGCCGGTGCGCACCGAGCCCGAGGCCAAGGCGGTGCCGCAGGTGGCCAAGGCCAGCGTGCCGACGCTGATCGCCAGCTCCGGCGAAGATCCCTACCAGATCCTCAAGCGAGCCGACGAGTCGCGGGGCAACCTGCAGGGCATCGCCTGGAACGTGGCCATCGAGTCCAACGAGAAGGGCCGCACCGATAGCATGCTCTACGACATCAAGGCGCGCGGCTTCAACATCTCGGGGCTCAACATCGCGCCGCCCAAGTCCAAGGGGCAGAAGCTGCTCATGCTCGACAACAATATGTGGTTCCACAAGCCGGGTCTGAGCAAGCCGATCCCCATCTCGCTGCGCCAGAAGCTGATGGGTCAGGCCTCCTACGGCGATGTTGCCTCGACCAACTACGCCGAGGACTACGAGGCGACCCGTCTGCCCGATGAAACCGTGAATGGCGCGGACTGCTATGTGTTCGATCTGAAGGCGCGCAATTCGCGGACCACCTACGATCGGATCATCTACTGGGTGGACAAGAACCGTCTGGTGGGGGTGAAGGCAGACTACTACACGTTGTCCGGCAAGCGCTTCAAGTCGGCCAACATGGAGTACGGCAGCACGGTGATGATCGATGGTAAGGAGCGGCCCTTCATATCCGAGATCGCGATCTACGAAGAGCTGATGAGCGGCGACGTCACCACCCTGAGCATGACCAAGCCAAAACTCGCGCCGCTGCCAGATTTCATCTTCAATATCAACTTGTTCATGCAGTGAGTCTGGTATGGAGCGCTCCAGCGTGACTCGGACGTCGCGGATGGCAAGCTTGGCATTGCCTCTGCAATATGGAGCGCTCCATACTAGCCCTTTTGGGCTCAACAGCTCGTTCATGGTAGTCAACGCAGTATGGACAACTTCGGATATGGCAGGGATAGCAGAGATGGCAAGGATGTCGCATCGTTTGGGATTGGTATTGCCTCTGGCGGGCATGGCAATCCAGGTGGGACTGGTGGGTGCGGCCGAGCTTCCCGAGCTGGCCGAGGGGCAGATGAGCCTGGCCGATGAGCTGGCAAGCGGTTTCTACTCACGTTTCAACCTGATGGCCTACACCCTCGTTCAGGAGGCGGAGGAGTCGACCATCAACAATGACAACGCCGCCGAAATCCCGCGCTACCAGTGGGTACTCAACCCACGGGCGGACCTGAACCTGAACTTTCGCAACTGGGAGTTCGCCCTCAAGCCGCGTTACAACAAGACGTGGGAGAGTTGGAAGGATGGTCCGCGCGATGGCGAGCACGCCGAAAGCTCGGACCTGTACCTCAACGAGGGCTGGGTGCGTTACCGGCCCTTCGACGAGCTGACCCTGTCCTACGGGCGAGAGAACCTCCAGTGGGGACCGTCGGTGATCCTCTCGCTGTCCAACCCCTTCACCCGCGACAACGGGCGCAACAACCCGCGCGTCGAGGTTCCCGGGTTGGATTATTACCGGGCGATCTGGATTCCCAATGGAACCTGGGCGCTTTCGGCGATCGCCAACACCAGTGCGGGCCGATCGGACAGCGCCGTGGTTACAGGTCAGCCCACCCTGGCGGGCAGCCCGCTATCGGCGGGGGATCATTTCGAGAGGATCTACGCGGTCAAGCTCGACTATACCGGCTCCTCGGGCTACGCCTCGATCATTCATTCCTATCGCGAGAGCGATCAGCACCAGACCGGCTTCTTCGCCGGCTGGAACGCCTCGGATGCCCTGTTGCTCTATACCGAGGGCAATGTCAAATACGAGGACAAGGCCGGCTACCAGGTCGGTGCTTCCTACACTCTCGAAATCGGGCCGACGGTCAACGTCGAGTACCTGCGCGACAACAATGGGTGCGATAAGCATGCCATCATTGATTGCTACCTGAGCGGTCAGGTAGACAGCCGGAGCGTTCTCTACCGGAAGCGATACGCGATGATCCAGGTTACCGACAACACCTCGATCCGGGACCTCGAGTACAACATCCGTTACCTGAGGGATCTCGACGACCAGTCCCAGCGTTTCACCGGCATCCTCGAATACGATTTGACCAACCACATTCAGGCTTATTTCACAGGAAACATATTCACCGGCGGCAACGACGACGAGTTCGGGACACTGTTGCGCTACTCGGTGTTTACCGGCGTCAGCTATACCTTCTGAGCGTTCACTGAACGAGGGAGCGGGGGCGTCGAATCCAACAGGGGGCGCTCGCCGCCATCCCGATGGACCGGAGGCAAAATGAGCAAGCCGACTTTTGCATTCGTCACCCTTGGCAGTGGGTCCTACCTGGGCTCCACGGTTCGTGACCTGACTCTCGCCAATATCCTCCACCGACGCGGTTACAAGGTGCTGGTCTACTGGATGATGGAGTGGAATCCCGAGCTTGCCGATCCGGGGATCGAACATCGGCTGCTCTGCCACGGCACGCGCTACCAGTTCCGGCGGCCCTCGGCGTTCATGGATCAGGTGGTCGGCTCGGCCGCCTTTCTGCTCCCGTTGAAGCTGCGGGTGCGCGTCACCCAAGGCATCAACGGCTTCGTCGACCGTATGCTCACCCACCTCATCTGTTCGCTGCATGCGACGTCGGACTCCGATGCCGGTCTGGTCCGGCGTCTGCGCCGCTTCATCGCCAAAGATGGGGTCAGCCATCTGATGATGAGCTTCGCTTCCCTCGGCATGCTCGCCTTGGCGGCCAAGCGCCAGGGCGGGCTCGATTTCGACTACTCGCTGACCTTTCAGGGCGACGAGCAGTTTGCCGACTACGCGCGGCTGGGCGGCCTGTTCGAGACCTACCGCAGCCGTCTCAACGAGGCCGTGGCCGGCTCGCGCTGGCCGGCCCTGCTGGTCAGCCACGACTACCTCGAGCGGATCGCCGGCGAGCTGAAGGTTCCCCGGGGGCGCATGAGTGTGCTCTACAACGGCATCGAACTACCCGCCCCCTCGGCCCGGCTGCCGCGGGCGCAGCTCCGAAAGCTCTTCCCCGGATTACGGGAAGACACCCCCATCGTCACTTACTTCGGCCGTCAGGAGGCCGAGAAGGGCATCGATCTGCTGCTCTATGCCGGACGGCTGCTGAAGGCGCGTGGTGTCCAGCTGCAGCTGGTGGTCTGCGGCGCTACCGCCAAGGGCGAATCCTGCAAGAAGGTCATCGCTGATCTCGCCGACCATCTCGGCTTGCCGATACATCAGGCTGGGGCCGTTCCCGGAGAGATCCGCGACACGCTGTTCGCCCACAGCCACTGCGTAGTCTATCCCTCGGTGAATCGGGAGGCCTTCGGCCTGGTGGTGGCCGAGGCAATGAGCCATGGCACGCCGGTGCTGGTGCCCGACTACGGTGGCGTCACCGAGGTGATGCGTGACGGCGACCGGGCCGGTGGTCTGACCTTCGGCGCCTGGGACAGCGGCGACCTGGCCCGGCAGCTGGAGACCCTGCTGACGAATGCGACACTCCACCGCGAGCTGGCAGGGAATGCCCGCCCGTTGGCGGAGCGCTTCACGGCCGATCACATGACCGACCGTGTGCTGCAGCACTTGGGGATTACCGACCGGACGGAGCGTCCGGTGCCGGATGGCACCATTTCCCGGGTGGCGTGACGAACGCGGGAGAGCCCGCGGTTTTGTCGGTCCGGGCAGCGATGCCCGGCCCATCGATCCATACAGGGAGTTTTTCCATGAGCCAAGTTTCCAGTCCCAGCATCATGTTCGTGTTTCCCGGGCAAGGCTCGCAGTACGTCGGCATGGGAAGCGACATCCACCGGCAATTCTCCAGCGTTCGTGAAGTATATGGACGTGCCAGTCAGGCGATGGGCTTCGACGTGGCCGAGTTGTCCTTCCTGGGGCCGGAAGAGCGGCTCAACGGCACCGAGTTCACCCAGATCGCGCTGCTCACCCATTCCGTCGCCTGCCTTGCGGCCTTTCGCGAGCTGACCGGCGGAACATGGGCACCGAGCATGCTGGCCGGACACAGCTTGGGCGAGTATTCCGCGCTGGTTGCCGCCGGCGCCCTGCAGTTCGAGGATGCGCTGCGGCTGATCCGCATGCGCGGCCGGCTGATGTCGGAGTTCGGTCGCGGGCAGATGGTCGCCTTCCGCCTCGACCTCGAGTCCATCAAGCCGCTCGCCGAGGCGCGCTACTGCGGCATCGGTGGCTGCAACCTGCCCGACCAGACCGTGGTCTGCGGCTTCGAGAGGGATCTGGAGGCGCTTATGGAGGACGTCGTCGCCCGCTTCGGCAGGGCCAAGGCCGGGCGCCATCTGAAGACCGAGGGTGCCTACCACACCTACCTGATGATCGGTGCCGCGGAGCGCTACCGTCCCTACCTCGACGGCGTCACCCTGAGTGCCCCGGCGGTGAAGGTCCTTTCCAACTATACCGGCGACTATCACGCCAACGACCCGGAGCAGGTGCGCGCTGCGCTGTTCTTCCAGATGTTCCACCCGGTGAAGTGGATGAGCGGCCTGCGGCGGGCGATCGACGACGGGGTGAACCTGGTCGTCGAGTTCGGCGGCGGCATCGGTCGCGACCTGCCGGGCCAGGTGCATTCCCCGGCGAGCCGCAAGCCCAACCTCGAGGGCATCATGCGCAAGGCCTACGCCAGCTCCGGTCATCGAGGCCTGTATATGCCGGCCATCAACCTGACGAGCCTGGAGCAGGCCGCGCGCACCCTGGAGCTGCTGCACAGCGCTGCCTCCCCGGACCCGGTATGGGTGGACGAGCGGCATTTCTCCCTGCATCTGCCCGTGCACCAGGGCATCGCCGACGAGGACAGCGTGGGGCTGGGCATGCTGGTCCAGGAACTGGGGCTGAAGCGGGTGGTGGAGACCGAGATCGAGGAGGACGACGACAGCCTGTTGACCCTCAAGACCTATTGCGACGAGGGAATCTCGGCTGCCGAGCCTTATCTGGAGGTTCTGGTCGGCGGGGAGACCGGCGCCTTCCTGCACTATCGCGGCGAGGCCATTCGCCGCGAGCTGGCCGCCTTGCGCGAGCGGCTGGAGCGCCCGTTCCCGCCTGCCCGGGCCACCGGAGGGCACTGAGGTGAAGGCCACGGATGACAAAGCCCAGGCAGCCATCCAGCGGTTGTGCGTTTGCTGTGCCCTGGTGATGCTGCTGGCCACCAGCAGTGTCGCCAGCGTCACGGCGAGCGATCCGCTGATCGGGCTGTGGATGATCCGCGACGACCGGACCGGCGAGCCGCGCGCGCTGGTCCGCATCGCCCGGCAGGGCGATGAATACCACGGCAGTATCGAAAAGGGTCTGCGCGGGCCGAATGCCGAATCGCACTACTGCGACAAGTGCGAGGGCGAGCTTCGCGGCAGGCCGCTGCTTGGCATGACCATCCTCAGCGGGGTGAAGAGGCGGGGCGAGGCCTACGGGGGCGGGGAGATCCTCGATCCCGACAGCGGCAAGGTATACGACTGCCGCCTGACCCTGCAGGAAGACGGACGGCAGCTGCAGGTGCGGGGCTTCATCGGCACTCCGTTGCTCGGCGAGACACGCACTTGGTATCGGGTGGAGTAGGCGTAGGAACCCTTAGATCCGCCCGGAGAACAGCGCGGCGCAGCCCACCACCTCGACCGAAACGTCGTGGAAGCGCCGATCCAGCTCGTGCTGCAGGACTTCCAGATCGTCGGCCCGGTTGGCAAAGATTCCCTTGCGGTTGTACGCGGCCATCAGACCCCGCGCCAGGATGCTGCGCGGGACGCCTCCCTGCAGCAGGGTGGCGCCGAAGATTACGGCACCGGGGTTCATCAGCGCCTTGAGGTGATCGAAGACCATGGCCTTCTCGGCGAGGGAGCCCGGCAGGCAGTGCAGCAGGTAATTGAGGCTGACCGAATCGAATCGACCGCCTTCCAGAGCGATCGGTTCCAGCACGTTGCGGCGGTGGGTCTGCGGCACGTAGCGGGCGATGCGCCGAGCGGCGAACGCCAGGGTATCCGGGTTCAGATCCATCAGCGCCACGCGGGGCGTATCCGCGGGGAAGCGGCAGCGGTCGAGGAAATAGCCCGTGCCCACCCCGACATCCAGGTGGTTGGCGCTGAGATTCTGCGCGTAGTGCTCCTCGAGGCGGCGGGTGGGGCACTTCCAGATGAAGGGGTTGGAAACCCCGAGTACCACGAAGTCATAGAGCGCGAGCGTTCGCCGGGTGTAGACGGCCTGGCCGGCCTCGACCTGTTCCTGGGTAACCATCATGACTGCGTTGTCTCTCTTTGCTACCTGGCGAAGCCCGGGGCGTTGCCTCGGCCCGGGCAGGGCTGCGCAGTGTAACCGTCGGAGCGGGAGAGGGGAGAGACGCAGTTGGCGCGAGAGTCTCCGCGTCGCTCAGCGAGGGATTCAGGCGGCTGCCGGCCCCTTGAGTTCGACGACAGTGCCTTCCGGGTCGGTGAGGTAGAGGGATGGTCCCGTCCCTTCCGCGCCATAGCGCGACTCCACGGCGCCGGCCGCGATGCCGTGAGCGGCGAGTTGGCGGCGGATCAGGGCTTCGTCGAAGGGCTCGATGCGCAGGCAGAAGTGGTCGAGGTTGCGCCCCTCCTTGCCCGGTGCGGCACCGCCGGCGCTGCCCAGTTGGCCGTCGACCGGTACCAGATCGATCAGCGCGTGCCCGGCGCGTAGCTGGACCAGGCCGAGTGCTTCCTGGCGGCGCTCGACCGTGCAGCCCAGCACCTCGCAGTAGAAATGCAGCATCCTGTCCAGGTCGACCACGCGCAGCACCAGATGGTCGATTCCAAGGATACGGAACATGGCAGGCCTCGAGGGGGAGGACAGATTCTGTCCCGACAGTAGCGGGGCAGTGGCGACGCTGTCCAGGCGAAGGGGATGGCGGCCGCAGGCGGGGACTCAGCGCAGGCGCGGTGGCCGGATTTTCTCCACCTGCGTCGCCCGCGCCCGCAGCTGCCCGCAGCCGCCGTCGATATCCTGTCCCGCCGAGTTGCGCACCTTGGTCAGCACGCCACGGCTGTGCAGGTAGCGCACCAGCTCGACGATCCGCTCGCCGCCGGGGCGCCGGTACTCGTCGGCTTCCAGGCTGTTGTAGGGAATCAGGTTCATCACCGCGTACTTGCCCTTGAGCAGGCGCAGGATGCCGTCCATTTCCTCCAGGCTGTCGTTGATGCCCGCGAGCAGCGTCCACTGGTACTGGATCGGATAGCCGGTCTGCCGCGCATAGGTCTCGCCCCGCTCGACCAGCTCCTGCGGGTCGATACGCGGTGCGCGCGGCAGCAGCTGGTGACGCAGCTCGGCATCGGTGCTGTGCAGGGACAGGGCCAGCGCCGGCTTGACCCGCCCCTGCGGCAGGCGCTCGAACACTCGTGGATCGCCCACCGTGGAGAACACCAGGTTCTTGTGGCCGATGCCGCCGGCGCCGCCGAGCAGGTCGATGGCTTCCAGCACGTTGTCGAGGTTGTGCGCCGGCTCGCCCATGCCCATGAACACCACCTTCTTCACCGGGCGAAAGCGGCGGGCCAAGGCTACCTGGGCGACGATCTCGGCGCTGCCGAGCTGGCGCAAGAGGCCGCTCTTGCCGGTCATGCAGAACACGCAGCCCACCGCGCAACCGACCTGGCTCGACACGCAGAGCCCGCCGCGCGGCAGCAGCACGCTCTCGACCATCTGGCCGTCGCCCAGCTCGACCAGCAGGCGCGCCGAACCGTCGGTGGCCGGGTGCTCGGAGCGCAGCCGCGCCAGGCCGGCGACCGTCTCGCTCAGCTGCGGCATGGCTTCGCGCACGCTGAGCGGCAGAAAGTCCTGGGCCTGCTGGTGGCGCGTGCCGGTGTCCAGCGGCCAGCCGTGCAGCCAGGCACGGTCGATCCGCCCGATATGGCGGGGTTTGGCGCCGAGGTCGGCGAGGTGTTGGTGAAAGTCGGCGATTTTCATGGGGCGCGGATGCTACCACCGGGCGCCGGCGACAGGTAGTAGCGCCGTCCCGACCCTCCCGGACACGGCCCGCCGGCTACGCCCGCAGGATGCGCACCTTGAGCGAGCGCCCCTTGATCTTGCCCTCGTCGAGGCGTTTCAGCGCCTGCCGGGCGACGCCGCGCTCGACGGCGACGAAGGCCTGGAAATCGAAGATGGCGATCTTGCCGACCTGGGCGCCGGGGATGCCGGCCTCGCCGGTCAGCGCGCCGAGGATGTCGCCGGGGCGCAGCTTGTCCTTGCGCCCGGCGGCGATGCACAGGGTCACCATCGGCGGTTGCAGCGGCTCGCCGGTCTGCGCCTTGAGGCTGTTCAGCGGGTGCCAGTTCAGCGGGGCTTTCTGCAGGGTTTCGATGGCCTGGGCGCGGTGCGCTTCGGGCGGCGCGACCAGGCTCACCGCGATGCCCTTCTTGCCGGCGCGGCCGGTGCGGCCGACCCGGTGGATGTGGGTTTCCGAGTCGCGCGCCAGTTCGACGTTGATCACCAGGTCGAGGGCGTCGATGTCGAGGCCGCGGGCGGCGACGTCGGTGGCGACCAGCACCGACAGACTGCGGTTGGCGAACATCGCCAGCACCTGGTCGCGGTCGCGCTGCTCCAGGTCACCGTTCAGCGCCATGGCGGAAATGCCCTGGTGGTTCAGGTGTTCGACCAGTTCCTGGCACTGCTGTTTGGTGAAGCAGAACGCCACGGAGGATTCCGGGCGGTAGCAGGCGAGCAGCTTCACCACGGCGTCCATGCGCTGCTCGGGGGCGATCTCGTAGAAGCGTTGCTCGATCTGGCTGTCGTCGTGCAGCGCCTCGGCCTTGACCTGCTGCGGGTCGCGCATGAAGGTCGCGGAGAGCTGCTTGATGCCGGCCGGGTAGGTGGCCGAGAACAGCAGGGTCTGCCGCTTGTTTGGCGTCTGCCCGATGATCTCGGCGATGCTGTCGTAGAAGCCCATGTCGAGCATGCGGTCGGCTTCGTCGAGGACCAGGGTGTTGAGCCCGTCGAGCTTCAGGGTGCCCTTCTTCAGGTGCTCCTGGATGCGACCGGGGGTGCCGACGATGACGTGGGCGCCATGCTCCAGCGAACCGATTTGCGGGCCGAAGGACACGCCGCCGCAGAGGGTGAGGATCTTGATGTTGTCGGCGGCGCGGGCCAGCCGGCGGAGTTCCTTGGCGACCTGGTCGGCCAGCTCGCGGGTCGGGCAGAGCACCAGCGCCTGGCAGCCGAACCAGCGCGGATTGATCGGCTCCAGCAGGCCGATGCCGAAGGCCGCGGTCTTGCCGCTGCCGGTCTTGGCCTGGGCGATCAGGTCCTGGCCCTTGAGGATGACCGGCAGGCTCTGCGCCTGGATCGGCGTCATCGCCGCGTAACCGAGGGCGTCGAGGTTGGCCAGCATGGCGGCGGAAAGGGGCAGGGCGGAGAAGGCGGTGGTGGTCACGGGGCGAGCCTGAAAGAGCGGAAATGGCGCGCAGTCTATCAGGAGACGGGGGCCGGCCCCCGCAGTCCGCCGAAGCGTTCGCGAGCCGGGCCTCACGGCCTTGCCGTCGACCAGGGGTTCCTGGTTGGCTTCGATGATGGCGCTCGGGCGCGCGCCTTCAACGGAAGCTCATGCCGACCGAAGGCGTACCGTCCAGCCCTTCGTACACCACCCGCACCTGCTGGCCGGCCTGCGGGAGCAGTGGCTTGGAGAACGAGCCGAGGCTGAGCAGATCGCCGGCCTGCAGGCGGATGCCGCTGCGGGCCAGGTCCCGGGCGAGCCAGATCGCCGCCTCGAGCGGGTGACCCATCACGTCGCTGCCGCGTCCGCGGTCGAGTTCGCGACCCTCGCCGTCGAGCACCCGCACGGTCATGTCGGCCAGTTGCGCGGTCAGCTCCGGCGAGGCCGGCAAGGGCTTACCCATCACGCCCAGGCGCGCGCCGACGTTGATGTAGATGATCGCCGCGCCGTTCAGCGTGCCGGGGTCCCGCACCAGCAGGTCGGGCAGTTCGATGAAGGGGATCAGCGCATCGATGTACTGCATCGCCTGCTCGGGTGTGGTCGCCGAGTGGATCTCCGGGCTCTTGATGCGCACCAGCAAGTCCGCTTCGAGGCGCGGCTGCGCGCCGAAGCGCGCCGGCAGTTCTGCACCGTCGGACAGCAGCATATCCGCGAACAGCGTGCCGCGCACCGGCTGGTCGTGGTTGAAGCGTTTCTGCACCGCCGGGTTGGTGAGTCCCGCCTTGTAGCCCACGATCCGGCCCATCTGCCGGCCGAGGAGGGCCACTACCCGGTCGCGTCCGCATTCGGCCTCCGCGAGGGTCAGCGGCGGTGGGGTTTCCAGCGCCTGGCGATCCATGTAGAGCGCCACGAGGTGGGCGGCCTCGGGCTCGGAGGGGCAGGCGGCCTGCGCGCTCGCCGCGCCCAGCGCGCAGGCCCAGCCGGCCAGCAGAGGCATCCAGCGTGTTTGGGGCATGGTGTCGTTCCGGTGGAGAGAGGGGCCAAGGTTGGCATTTCGTGAAGGGAAACCCAAGGGGGCGGACGGTGCCGGCATGGTTCCCTGCCATGTCTGTCGGCTGGGGGCTTGTCCTGTCCTGGTGGCTCGGCGTGTCCCAGAAACCAGCTGACCTCCTTGGTGGCCTTGGTTAAGATCCCGGGCATCAATCCGCCTGATCGCTGAAAGGATCACCATGACTGCTCAAGCTGCTGCAAAGACCGTCGTCTTCTACGAAAAACCTGGCTGCGGGGGCAATCGCCGCCAGAAAACCCTGCTCCAGGAGCACGGTGTCGAACTGGAGGTCAGGGACCTGCTGAGCACGCCCTGGACCCGCGAGCGTCTGGAGGCCTTCTTCGCCGGACTGGAGAAGGACGCCATGGTCAATACCGCTGCGCCGAAGATCAAATCCGGCGAAGTGGATGTCGCCGCCCTGAGCCGCGACGAACTGATCGGGAAGATGCTTGCAGAGCCGCTGCTGATCAAGCGGCCCCTGCTGGAAGTGGGCGAGACCCGGATTTGCGGCTTCGACATCCCGCGCCTGAACGCGCTGCTGGGCGTGGGCATGCCGGTGCCCGAGACCATCAACAGCTGCCTCAAGACGGACAAGTGCTCCTCGCACTGAGCGCCGGCGGCATCCCGTACCGGGCCTGAGCGCTGGAGGGCGCTCAGGCTTCGGCGTGGGCACGATCACATCGACGTATCAGGTCGCGGCATCGAGAGCCAGCTCTTCGAGCCGCTCCTCCAGCAGTTCGGCCAGGACCTCCACGATCAACTCATGATCGTCGCGCTGCGGCAGTCCCGAAACCGCGATGGTTCCGATACAGCCGGTTCCCCGCAACAGGATCGGAAAGCAGCCGCCATGCGGTGCGTACTCGCGAACTTCCAGTCCGGCCAGTTCGGTCAACGTCGTGCGATCCTTCTGCAACTGCAATCCGACGGCGTACGAACTGCGCTGGAACCGCATGACCACATTCTTCTTGCGCCGGGCCCAGTCGAGATTGTCGGGCGTCGTCCCCGGCATGGCGCAGAGGAACAGGGTGTTGCCGCCAACCTGGATTTCGATGGTTATGGCCGTATGCCGTTGTTCGGCGAGTGCGTGCAGGCGCGAGCCGAGGGTCCAGGCGGTATGGGCATCGAAGCTGCGGAACTGGAGGCGCGCTTCCTGGAAGGCGAGTCGTTCGAGGTCTTGATCTAGGGTCATGGATATTTTCTTCTATTTGTTTTTTAGTGGAAATTAATTTCCATTAAGCCATAGCCCATACGCCAGAAGCAAAGCCCTTCAGGGAAAAGCATGTGCGGGCAATTCTCCGTTCTCCCAGGCATGGGAGAGGGGGACCCGCCAAGCATCCACTGCATTTCGATGCCGACAGCTACAAGGTTCCGCTCCGCCCGATTCCGGGCGGCGGCGCCGAGAGCATCCCGCTGTTCTGAACGAGTGCCTTACCTGCTATGCCCGAGTGTTGCGCTCAACGCTTGCCACGTTCATCGCTCGGGCAGACATCCTTGCAGCGCCGGCCACCGTCGGGATGCGGCAGCCAGTCGAGATGCGGCCGAGCCAGAGTGAACAGCTTGTAGGTCAGAAGAAAAAAAGGCCTCAGTGATCGCCAGCCGAGCGGTGCCACCCAGCGCCCGACGCCAGCGGCCCGCCAGCCCCAGAGGGTGGCATCGATGCCGGTGAGCCACTCGCCGCTGGCGCTGCGGGCATGCAGGCACTGCTGTAACTGCTCCAGGCTGCGGCCCAGAGGCCGGGCATCGAAGTCTTCAGCGCTGATGTCGACCAGCACCAGCCGCGCCGGATCGGCATGCCGGCGCAGCCAGAGGATCTCGCGGGCGCACAGGGGGCAGGCGTGGTCGACGTACAGCGTCAGCGGCAGATCGGGCATCTTCATTCCGCAGCCTCTTACGATATGTTCGGAGCCTTTCAGGCTGGCCTTGCTCAGAAAGAGCGAGGGAGTGCCAAGGTTGATCGTTGATTGATCGGTACTTGGCCGTCAAAGAGTTTTCACACAGCCTGTACTGTGCGTTTCGCAAGGAGGCTACTTCCGTCCGAACAGCTGTCGGCACAGGCGTTCGGCTTCCAGCAACCCTTCTTCGGAAAACACCACCGACCTGGCCTTGCCGACCGGGTTGGAGATCAGCCCCTTGCGATGCAGCCGCTCCAGGGCATCCCAGTCCAGCCCCTTCCAGGCGCGCGAACCGTCGTGCAGGGTGAGGTACAGCAGCGCGAGAGCTGCCTGGTCAACTTTGTCCTCGTCGATGTCCATGCCCGAACTCTCCGCGGTAGTCAGAGTGGAAAAACCTGCGGCCATTTTCCACCTTACGAAACTGCCCGTCGATGCGGGGCCTTGTGTCCCGGGCATTTCCTTGCATGGATGGGGTTCCTCAACTAAACCGACAGGCGAGGGCCGAACCGGGAGAGCGATTCTTCGTTGCCTGGGGTGAACTCAAAGCAGGCACCGCACCTCGCCAGTCACAAAGTGCCGCCTTCTCCAGGTTCACGAAGAGGGGGCGCTCACAGGGCTTGCCGACCGCCAGATAGCATGAGCAATTCGCGAGAAGCCTGGAAGCTATCGTGAGCCGGATCGTTTGTGCCGGCTCATCCCGAGAAATTAACCGGTGCCGCAAGCGCGCCCTGGCGATACGCCGGGGGTGGCCTGGAGTAACTCATGAAACGGAAAGGCTCTGACGCTCGCAACCGGCTCCCTGGCCCTTGGGCGCACCACGGTGCACCGTTGTACTCGCGAGGCCGCGTGTGGTCGTTCGCACCGGAGTGGATACGCAACTACCAGCGCGCCTGGTTCAGGCTTGATGTGATCGCCGGCTTGACTACGGCGGCAGTCGTCATTCCCAAGGCCCTGGCCTACGCAACCATCGCCGGGCTGCCGGTGCAGGTCGGACTCTACACCGTCCTGGTCCCGCTGCTGATCTACGCCCTGCTTGGAACCTCGCGTCCCCTCAGTGTGACGACTACCACGACCCTCGCCATCCTGACGGGCGCGGCGCTAGCCGAGATCGTCCCCTCGGGGGACCCGGCCGCCCTTGTCTCGGCCGCGGCGACACTGGTCTTGCTGGTGGGCGCGATCCTCGTGCTGGCGGGCTTTCTGCGGCTGGGATTCGTCGCCAACTTCATCTCCGATCCGGTGCTGGTGGGCTTCAAGGCTGGCATCGGCATCGTCATCGTGGTCGACCAGATCCCGAAGCTGCTTGGCATTCACATTCACAAGGGCTCGTTCCTCCATAACCTGCGAGCCATCTTCGAGGGCATTCCACAGGCATCGCTGCCGACCATCGCCCTCGCCGCGCTGATGGTGGCGATACTGGTCATCATGAGGCGCTTCGTTCCACGGGCGCCCGCGCCGATCGTTGCGGTGGCCGCCGGGATTGGTCTCATGAGCCTGTTTGGCCTGGAGCGTTTCGGGGTAGCGACAGTCGGCTTCGTTCCGACCGGCCTTCCCGCGGTGACCCTGCCGGATTGGCAGCTGCTGGCTCCGCTGTGGTCCGCAGCCATGGGCATCGCGCTGATGAGCTTCACCGAAACCATCGCGGCGGGGCGTGCCTTCGCCCAGAGTGACGAACCCACATTGCAACCCAACCGGGAGCTGGTCGCGACGGGGCTCGCCAATGTCGGTGGCGCATTGCTGGGGGCCATGCCCGCCGGCGGAGGAGCCGCGCAGACTGCCGTGAACCGGATTGCGGGGGCACGCACGCAACTTTCGGGGCTGGTCATCGCCGCACTGGCGCTGGGAACCATCCTGCTGCTGGCGCCCCTCATCGGCCTGATGCCGCACGCCACCCTGGCCGCCGTGGTCATCGTGTATTCGGTGGGCCTGATCGAGCCGCGGGAGTTTCGTGAAATCCTCAGGGTGCGCCGCACCGAGTTCGTCTGGGCGCTGGCCGCGATGGGCGGCGTCGTGCTGCTCGGAACCCTGCAGGGGATTGTCGTGGCGATCATCGTGTCGCTTGTGGGCCTGGCCCATCAGGTGTCCGATCCGCCGGTTTATGTCCTTGGGCGCAGACCCAATAGCAACGTGTTCCTGCCGCGCTCCGACGAACACCCCGAAGACGAATGCTTTCCCGGCTTGCTCTTGCTGCGGCCGGAGGGACGCATCTTCTTCGCCAATGCTGCGCGCATCGGGCAGAAGATCCGGCTGTTGATCGCCGAGGCCAGGCCTCAGGTCGTGGCAGTCGATCTCGGCAGTGTCTTCGACCTGGAGTACACCGCACTCAAGATGCTGATCGAGGCCGAGAAGCAGATGTGCGAGAAGGGCATGACGCTATGGCTCGTGGGCTTGAACCCAGGCGTGCTAGCCATGGTGATGCACTCGCCATTGGGGCAGACGCTGGGGCCGGAGCGGATGTTTTTCAATCTGGAAGAGGCCGTTGCGCGCTACGAGGCCTGGTCGGCGTCCGCGAATCCCTCGTAGTCCCGCAAAGCCTGCAACCTGTCTGTCGGGCGCTCTCGATCGGTCATGCAGCCGGCTTGAAGCCAGGCGCCAGCCAGCGGCTGGATGGGTCTCCGAGGATTGGCTCCGTGTGCTATCGTCGCGCCCCGCTTTGCAAGCAGCTCTGGAACCCGCGATGAAATTTATCCACCAGCGCGAGCAACTGAACGAGGGCGATCTGGTCGTCATCGAAAGCTCGCAGCCGTGCAATATCCGCCTGATGAACGATGCGAACTTCCGCAGCTTCAAGAACGGTGGGCGGCATGGCTACCACGGCGGCGCCTTCGACCGTTTTCCGGCGAAGATCCGGGTGCCGAGCAGCGGCTTCTGGAACATCACCTTCGACACCGTGACTCGCCGGGCGATCAGCGTGACGCGCAAACCGACTCTGCAATATAAGATCAAGATCGTGCGGCGTTCGGGCTCGCCGACAGCTGATCGCTGAAGCTGCCAGGCTGCTATCGGTTGGCCCTTTTCGGGGCGTGCCGAGGTGCAGATAGTCCGTAGATGCGCTCCCAGGCGGAGTAGCATGGGGGCACACATTTACACTGTCTATTGTTTATGCGGACTCAATTGCCTTGTTTTGAAATATCAGGCTACTGTGGGCGCAGTCTTCACAAGCCAGGAAGTATTTATCCAGTTGCTTGGTCACGCGGGTCTTTTCGGAGTGACAGCGTGGGCAGGATTTTTTCATTGGGGTATTGCCTTGGCAATGCCCGCATTTGACGTAATAGCCATATTTTCCCCACATGCCGGTAAGGGCGTCGTTTTTACCGCACTTCCGACAAGACAGCGGCGTTGGCGATAGGCTGAGGGTTGGCGGTTCGATTTGGGGGATGGGGGGTACCGCTTCGTATGCTGTGGGAACAACCGACGATTGTGCTGTTGGCGTGGCGAGTGCGTGGTCAGTTTGGGTGTGACTTGCAGGTTGCTTTTCAAGAATAAAGCTTGAAAGTTGCTCCAAGGCTTTCTGTGTGTAGAGCGGCTGAGTTGTGACGAAGGAGTGCAGGAGCCCTTTTGCAGCACTAACTTCCTTGACTTTTATTGCAATGAACTCCGCTTTTATGACTTGCTCGGAGACTTTTTTGGGCATCCCTTCGCGGTGCAGGATAGCGTTACTACTGACGGCGCATAGAACTTTCCATTCATAACCTACCACGCCCAATGTTCTGACAAGCAACGGAATCTTGTCGAAAAAGGACTCGCGGTGGGTATTCAGCCAGTCACGTAGCAAGTCGGCCTGAATCTCTGCCTGGCGAATGGGGGAGGGCATACCCATCCACTGCTCTTTGTAACTCCGACTCCACTCGCCCTGGGCATTAACCTTCAACTCGCCACAGATGCTCTTGGATTCGATAATGAGGAATCCTTTGGGGTGCAATACAAGATGGTCGATCTGTGCCTTCTCGCCAGCGTGCTCGATACGAATGTCATTGAGCACGAGAACATCTTTCGCGTCGGCAAACTCTCTGCGCAGGTAGTAGGCAACGTCTTTTTCGTGGTTATTACCGGCGGCTGCCTTTATATCCTGGCTTACAGCCGAGTCCTTTTCCTTCAAGATCACTGGCGATCTCCGTTCAGTCCAAACGAAAGGCCCGAGTATGGGCCTTTACACAATCCATCACCGATCAGGCGTCATACCCCAGATTCGGCGCCAGCCACCTTTCGCTCACGCCCACGTCCTGCCCCTTGCGTGCGCTGTAGCTCTCCACCTGATCCTTCTCGACTTTACCCACCGCGAAGTATTTCGCCTCCGGATGGGCGAAGTACCAGCCGCTCACTGCTGCGGCCGGGAACATGGCGTAGTGCTCGGTGAGGGTCACGCCGCTGGTGCCTTGCGGGTCGAGCAGGGCGAAGAGGGTGGCTTTCTCGGTGTGGTCCGGGCAGGCCGGGTAGCCGGGGGCGGGGCGGATGCCCTTGTACTGCTCCTTGATCAGCTCCTCGTTGGAGAGCCGCTCGTCCTTGTCGTAGCCCCAGTAGTCCTTGCGCACCCGCTCGTGCAGCCATTCGGCACAAGCCTCGGCGAGGCGGTCGGCCAGCGCCTTGACCATGATGCTGTTGTAGTCGTCGCCCTTGTCCTGGTAGGCCCTGGCCAGCTCCTCGGCGCCAATGCCGGCGGTGACGATGAAGCCGCCTACATAGTCGGTCTTGCCCGAGTCCTTCGGCGCGACGAAGTCGGCCAGCGAGTAGTTGGGCTTGCCGTCGGGCTTGGCGGCCTGCTGGCGCAGGTGGTGCAGGGTGGCCAGTTTCTCGCCGTTGGCGCCATAGACTTCCAGATCGTCGCTCTGCACCTGGTTGGCCGGCCAGAAGCCGAACACCGCCTTGGCCTTGATCAGCTTCTCGTCGATCAGCTTTTTCAGCATGGCCTGGGCATCGGCGTACAGCGCGGTGGCAGCTTCGCCGACCACTTCGTCGGTGAGGATGCGCGGGAATTTGCCAGCCAGGTCCCAGGACATGAAGAACGGCGTCCAGTCGATGTACTCGGCGAGCACGGCGAGGTCGATGTCCTCCAGCTCCTTGACGCCGGTGAAGGAGGGTGCCGTTGCCTGGTAGCCGGACCAGTCGAACGGCGGCTTGTTGGCCACCGCCTTCTCGTAGCTCAGGCGCTCGGTGCGCGCACTGCGGTTGGCGGTGCGCTCGCGCACCTCGGCGTACTCTTCGCGCAGCTTGGCGACGTAGGCCGGCTTGAGTTCCCTGGAGAGCAGGGTGGTGGCCACGCCGACGGCACGCGAGGCGTCGGTGACGTAGATCACCGCGTCGTTGTGGTACTGCGGCTCGATCTTCACCGCGGTGTGCGCCTTGGAGGTGGTGGCGCCGCCGATCATCAGCGGCAGGCTGAAGCCCTGGCGCTGCATTTCCTTGGCGACGTGAACCATCTCGTCCAGCGACGGGGTGATCAGGCCGGACAGGCCGATGATGTCGCACTTCTCTTCCTTGGCGACCTGGAGGATCTTCTCCGCCGGCACCATCACGCCCAGATCGACGATGTCGTAGCCGTTGCAGCCGAGCACCACGCCGACGATGTTCTTGCCGATGTCGTGGACGTCGCCCTTCACCGTGGCCATGAGGATCTTGCCCTTGGCCTCGGGCTTGTCGCCCTTTTCCGCCTCGATGAAGGGGATCAGGTGCGCCACGGCCTGCTTCATCACCCGGGCGGACTTGACCACCTGGGGCAGGAACATCTTGCCGGCGCCGAACAGGTCACCGACCACGTTCATGCCGCTCATCAGCGGGCCTTCGATCACCTCGATGGGCCGCGCGCACTGCTGGCGGCACTCCTCGGTGTCCTCGACGATGAAGGCGGTGATGCCCTTGACCAGCGCGTGCTCCAGGCGCTTGCCGACCGGCAGGCTGCGCCATTCCTCGGTCTCGGCTTCCTTGACCGAGCCGTCGCCCTTGTACTGGTCGGCGATGGCCAGCAGCGCCTCGGTGCTGCCTGCGTGGCGGTTGAGTACCACGTCCTCGACCTTCTCGCGCAGCTGCTTGGGAATCTCGTCGTAGATCTCCAGCTGGCCGGCGTTGACGATGCCCATGGTCAGGCCGTTCTGGATGGCGTGATACAGGAAGACCGAGTGGATCGCCTCGCGCACCGGGTTGTTGCCGCGGAACGAGAAGGACACGTTGGACACGCCGCCGCTCGACAGGGCGAAAGGCAGATGATCGCGGATGTAGGCGCAGGCCTCGATGAAGTCGACCGCGTAGTTGTTGTGCTCGTCAATGCCGGTGGCGACGGCGAAGATGTTCGGGTCGAAGATGATGTCTTCCGGCGGGAAGCCGACCTCGTTGACCAGGATGTCGTAGCTGCGCTGGCAGATCTCGCGCTTGCGCGCGGCGGTGTCGGCCTGGCCGGCCTCGTCGAAGGCCATCACCACCACCGCGGCGCCGTAGCGCTTGCACAGGCGGGCGTGGTGTTTGAACGCCTCGACACCTTCCTTCATGGAGATCGAGTTGACGATGCCCTTGCCCTGGATGCACTTGAGGCCGGCCTCGATCACTTCCCACTTGGAGGAGTCGATCATGATCGGCACGCGCGAGATGTCCGGCTCACCGGCGATCAGGTTGAGGAAGGTGACCATCGCCGCCTTCGAGTCGAGCATGCCCTCGTCCATGTTGATGTCGATCACCTGGGCGCCGGCTTCCACCTGCTGCAGGGCGACTTCGAGGGCCTCGGTGTAGTTCTCCTCGCGGATCAGCCGGGCGAACTTGGCCGAGCCGGTGATGTTGGTGCGCTCGCCGACGTTGACGAACAGCGACTGGCGGTCGATGGTGAAGGGCTCCAGGCCGGACAGCCGGCAGGCCTTGGGAATGTCGGGGATGGCGCGCGGCGGGTACTTGGCCACCGCCTCGGCAATCGCCCGGATGTGCGGCGGGGTGGTGCCGCAGCAGCCGCCGACGATGTTCAAAAAGCCCGAGGCGGCGAATTCCTCGACCACCGCGGCCATTTCCGCCGGGGTCTCGTCGTATTCGCCGAAGGCATTGGGCAGGCCGGCGTTGGGGTGGGCGGAGACGTGGGTCTCGGCCTTGTTGGCCAGCTCTTCGAGGTACGGGCGCAGGTCCTTGGCGCCGAGGGCGCAGTTCAGACCCACGGAAATCGGGTCGGCGTGGCGCACCGAGTTCCAGAACGCCTCGGTGGTCTGCCCGGAGAGGGTGCGGCCGGAGGCGTCGGTGATGGTCCCGGAGATCATGATCGGCAGTGAAACGCCGTCCTCCTCGAACACCTGCTGCACGGCGAAGATCGCCGCCTTGGCGTTGAGGGTGTCGAAGATGGTCTCGATCAGGATCAGGTCGGCGCCGCCCTCGATCAGCCCGCGGGTGGCCTCGGTGTAGTTCTCCACCAGTTCGTCGAAGGTGACGTTGCGGTAGCCGGGGTTGTTGACGTCCGGGGAGATCGAGCAGGTGCGGCTGGTCGGGCCGATCACCCCGGCGACGAAGCGCGGCTTGGCCGGATTCTCGGCGGTCTTGGCGTCGGCCACTTCACGGGCCAGGCGCGCGCCTTCCACGTTCAGCTCGTAGACCAGCTCTTCCATGCCGTAGTCGGCCTGGGACACGCGGGTGGCGTTGAAGGTGTTGGTCTCGAGGATGTCGGCGCCGGCGTCCAGGTAGGCCTTCTCGATGGCCTGGATCACGTCCGGGCGGGTCAGCAACAGGAGGTCGTTGTTGCCCTTGACGTCCTGCGGCCAGTCGGCGAAGCGCGCGCCGCGGTAGTCCTCTTCCTGCAGCTTGTAGCTCTGGATCATGGTGCCCATGCCGCCGTCGAGGATCAGGATGCGTTCCTGGAGGGCGTGCTGGAGGGCCTGGAGGCGGGCGGCGCGGTCGGACATGAAGGAAGTACCTGGGTAAAGCCTGGAAAGAGGGTGGCAGATAATAGCAAAGCTGCATGGCTTTCGAGGCGGGCAGGGGTTTGCATGAGCAGTGCTCATGATGAGGGTGGCGGCTGCATGCCTGTGCCTTGTTGGGGCCAACTGGCGGGCGATGCTCTTGGCAGGAGGCTGATTGCCAGTAGGGGCTGCGCAGCGCCAGGGCGTACTGGTTGCCGATCCACAGCAGGTCGCGTTCCCGGTCGTGCTGGCTGGCGGTCGACCACAGCTGGCCGGTCGTGGGCAACGCGCCGCCCATCAGCGCGACGAGAAACAGCACGCCCAGGTAGGTGAAGTCCCGTTGCCCGTCCATCGCCTCACCATTCGGCATACAGGCTGCCATCCTTAGTCCGCCCGTCCGCCCCGCTCTTCACGTCGGCGACGCCGACGGCAACCAGGAGTAGGGGCCGGAAAGCAAAACGCCCCGACGAGGCGGGGCGTTTGCCGAATGGCCGAGGTCGGACTCAGCCCTGCCAGCGCTTGAACACCAGGGTGGCGTTGGTGCCGCCGAAGCCGAAGCTGTTGCTCATCACGGTGTTCAGGGTGACGTTCTCGCGAGTCTTCTGGACGATCGGCAGATCGGCCACTTCCGGGTCCAGCTCTTCGATGTTCACCGAGCCGGCGATGAAGTTGCCTTCCATCATCAGCAGGGTGTAGATCGCTTCCTGCACGCCGGCGGCGCCCAGGGAGTGGCCGGACAGGCTCTTGGTCGAGCTGATCGGCGGGGCCTTGTCGCCGAACACGATGCGAACCGCCTTGGCTTCGGCTACGTCGCCGACCGGGGTGGAGGTGCCGTGGGTGTTCAGGTAGTCGACCGGGTCGACGACCGTGCTCAGCGCCTGCTGCATGCAGCGCACCGCGCCTTCGCCGCTCGGAGCGACCATGTCGTAGCCGTCGGAGGTGGCGCCGTAGCCGACGATCTCGGCGTAGATCTTCGCGCCGCGCTTGAGGGCATGCTCCAGTTCCTCGACCACCACCATGCCGCCGCCGCCGGCGATGACGAAGCCGTCACGCTTGGCGTCGTAGGCGCGGGAGGCCTTTTCCGGGGTGTCGTTGTACTGGGTGGACAGGGCGCCCATGGCGTCGAACAGGAAGCTCTGGCTCCAGTGCTCTTCTTCGCCGCCGCCGGCGAAGACCATGTCCTGCTTGCCCATCAGGATCTGCTCCATGGCGTTGCCGATGCAGTGGGCGCTGGTGGCGCAGGCCGAGGAGATTGAGTAGTTCACGCCCTTGATCTTGAAGGGGGTGGCCAGGCAGGCGGAGACGGTGCTGCCCATGGTGCGCGGTACGCGGTACGGGCCGACGCGCTTGACGCCCTTCTCGCGCAGGATGTCCATGGCTTCCATCTGGTTGAAGGTGGAGGCGCCACCGGAGCCGGCGATCAGGCCGATGCGCGGGTTGGAGATCTCTTCCGCGGTCAGGCCGGCATCCTTGATCGCCTGCTCCATGGACAGGTAGGCGAAGGCGGCGGCGTCACCCATGAAGCGGTAGACCTTGCGGTCGATCAGCGCTTCCAGATCCAGGTCGACGGAACCGGACACCTGGCTGCGCAGGCCCATTTCGGCATAGGAGGGGTTGTGGCGAATCCCTGGCCGGCCGGCACGCAGGTTGGCGGATACGGTGTCCTTGTCATTGCCCAGGCAGGATACGATGCCGAGGCCAGTGATCACGACGCGACGCATGTGGATGTCCTTCAGAAGCTGTCGGTAGAGGTGAACAGGCCGACGCGCAAGCCTTCGGCGCTGTAGATCTCGCGGCCATCGACGCTGACGATGCCGTCGGCGATGCCGAGGATCAGCGAGCGGTTGATGGTGCGCTTGATGTGGATGTTGTAGGTGAGTTTCTTCGCCGTCGGCAGCACCTGGCCGAAGAATTTGACTTCGCCCGAGCCGAGGGCCCGGCCGCGTCCCGGATAGCCTTGCCAGCCCAGGTAGAAGCCGACCAGCTGCCACATGGCGTCGAGGCCGAGGCAGCCGGGCATGACCGGATCCCCTTCGAAGTGGCAGGCGAAGAACCACAGGTCGGGATTGATGTCCAGTTCGGCGACCATTTCGCCCTTGCCGTACTTGCCGCCGGTGTCGCTGATATGCGTGATGCGATCGACCATCAACATATTGGGGGCGGGCAGTTGCGCATTACCCGGACCGAACAGCTCGCCGCGAGCGCAGCTCAGCAGGTCTTCCCGGGTATAGGCGTTTTGTTTGGTCATGCAAGTTCCTCAATGGTCCGTTCGTGGAGACGGACTAAACGTCAGGTGGCCGCAGGCAACGGGGGTATGATTCGGCAGCCTAGTCATAGACTGTTGCCTGGTGTTGAAAGTCACAGGGCCGAGCGCGGTCATCCCTGCCGTGGCGTTGCTGGCGGCAGCCAAGTGCATAGGGTCGGAATGACGAAGGTCAGCCGCTATTGCCTAGTTTATCACTTGTCGGTGGGGGGAAGGGTCGCCAACCGGCCATGGGACGGCTTTACGACAGCGTTCGTGACCGTGCAAGAGCCAACCGATGACTGGTCGCGACGGTCTCGCTCCGTAATAATGCGGTCCCATTGCCGTACTGGAGGAACGAGATGACTGCAAGACAACCCATCGCGGTGCTCGGCGGCGGCAGCTTCGGCACGGCGCTCGCCAATCTGCTGGCGGAGAGCGGCCAGACCGTGTGGCTGTGGATGCGCGATCCCGTGCAGGCCGAGGCGATCCGCACGCAGCGGGAGAATCCGCGTTACCTGAAAGGCATCAAGGTGCTTCCCGGCGTCGAGCCGGTCACCGACCTCGCCGCGACGATCTCGGCCTGCGAGCTGATCTTCGTCGTGCTGCCTTCCAGCGCCCTGCGCCAGGCGCTGCAGCCGGTGTCCGGGCTGCTGGCCGGGAAGATGCTGGTCAGCACCACCAAGGGGATCGAGGCGCAGAGCTTCAAGCTGATGAGCCAGATCATCGAGGAGATCGCTCCTGCGGCACGCATCGGCGTGCTCTCCGGGCCCAACCTGGCACGGGAGATCGCCGAGCATGCGCTGACCGCCACGGTCGTCGCCAGCGAGGACGAAGCGCTGTGCCGGGCGGTGCAGGCCGTGTTGCACGGGCGCACCTTCCGCGTCTACGCCAGCGCCGACCGCTTCGGCGCCGAGCTGGGCGGGGCGCTGAAGAACGTCTACGCGATCATGGCCGGCATGGCTGCCTCGCTGGGGATGGGCGAGAACACCAAGAGCATGCTGATCACCCGCGCCCTCGCCGAGATGACCCGCTTTGCCGTGCGGCTCGGCGCCAACCCGATGACCTTCCTCGGTCTGGCCGGAGTCGGCGACCTGATCGTCACCTGTACCTCGCCGAAGAGCCGCAACTACCAGGTGGGCTATGCGCTCGGCCAGGGCCTCAGCCTGGAGGAGGCGGTGGCGCGCCTCGGCGAGGTGGCCGAAGGGGTCAACACCCTGCGGGTGCTCAAGGCCAAGGCCGAGGAACTGGGCGTCTATATGCCGCTGGTCGCCGGCCTGCACGCGATCCTTTTCGAAGGGCGGACCCTGGCTCAGGTCATTGAGGCGCTGATGACCGGCGAGCCGAAGACCGATGTGGACTTCATTTCCACCAGCGGCTTCTGATCCATCCACCCCGGCCGGCGAGGAGATCCCGATGAAACTCTGGCTGCTGCGGCATGGCGAGGCCGAGCCCCATGCCCGTACCGATGCCGAGCGCGAGCTGAGCCGGCACGGCCGCAAGGAGGTCCGCCAGGCGGCCGCGCACCTGGCCGGGCGCCCGTTGCCGACGATCCTCTGCAGTCCCTATGTGCGCGCCCGGCAGACCGCCGAACTGCTGGCGGCCTTTCTCGACGGCGCGCCGAAGCTGGTGGTGGTGGATTGGCTGACGCCGGACAGCGATCCGCGCCAGGCCCTCGACCGGCTGGCCGAACGCAGCGAGGAGGAGTTCCTGCTGGCCAGCCACCAGCCCTTCCTCGGTGCGCTGGCCGGCCTGCTGGTCCACGGCCACCTGCAGGACCCGCTGCCGATGCAGACTGCCAGCCTGGCCGGGCTGGATGGCGAACTGCCGCTGGCCGGTGCGATGTACCTGCGCGCCCTCCATCACCCGGGGTGTCGGCCGTAGGGCCGAAAACCGCAACCCGCCACGGCTGCCCGCGGCGACTTCGTGGCCGGCCGTTTCCCCGTACTCGTCCCGCCGGCCGGATGAAGCGGGCCGGCACGCCGCCCCATATCCGGCATCCAAGGCTTTCTCAAGCCGGTGCTGGCCGAACTTGATCGGCCGCTCGCCGGCGATGCCTGGCGATGAAGGCGACGGTGCGCCAGCTGCTGGAGGCGGAGAGCCGGATGACCGACGCCGATCTGCCGGTGGTGCTGATCAAAGGTGAAAGGAACTCATCGCCCGAGCCCTGCATTTCGACGGCAATCGGCGCCACGGTCCCTTCGTCGAGGTCAACTGCGCCTCGATTCCGGCGCACCTCTTGGAGGCGGAACTGTTCGGTCACGAGCGGGGCGCCTTCACCGACGCCAAGGCACTGCGCAACATGCTGGAGCAGACCGCCCTGCTGGCGCCGGGCAACCTGATCGGCCCCGCCCAACTGGCGATCTGCCCGGAGCTGATGGAGGGGGGCGATCCGCGCCCAGCCCTGGTCCGCGACTTCGACCCGGTGCTGCCGGGGGAGGGGCTCAACCTGCCCGAGGTGGAGCGCGACATGGTGTTGCGCACGCTGGACAAGACCGACTGGAACGTGACCAAGTCCGCCCGCCTGCTGGGGCTGACGCGGGACATGCTGCGCTACCGCATCGAGAAGCTCGGACTGGCGCGGCCGGATCGCCGGCATTAGGCCCGCCCGGCGAGGGACGGGCCCCGGCGCTAATCCGCCTCGGCCGGTGCCAGCTCCGCCGCGCTCCCAGCCGGCTGGCGGGCGCTGCGCTGCTGCAGGGCCAGGGTCAGGCCGAGGCCGCAGAAGGCGGCCAGCGCGCAAACCAGAAAGATCGAGCGAAAGCCCTGGCTGCCGATCAGCAGGCCGATCAGCGGGCCGGCGACGCCCAGCGCCAGATCGAGAAACAGCGAATAGGCGCCGATCGCCGCCCCGCGGTTGGACGCCGGCGTGCTCTTCACCGCCTCCACGCCGAGGGCCGGGAACACCAGCGAGAAGCCGAAGCCGCTCAGCCCCGCGCCGAGCATGGCCAGCAGCGGGCCGGGCGCCGCCCAGAGCAGCAGCAGGCCGCCGCCTTCGACCAGCAGGCAGGCGATCCCCACCCGGTAGCCGCCCAGGCGGTCGATCGCCTGGGCGAACAGCAGGCGGGCGGCGATGAAGCTGAAGCCGAAGGCCGTCATCGCGTACTCCGCCCAGGCCCAGCCGCGGCTGTCATAGTAGAGGGTGATGAAGGCGGCGATGGTGCCGTAGCCGAGGGTGCCCAGGGCCATCGCCAGGCCGTAGGGGCCGACCCGCCCGAGTACGCTCATGAAGCTCAGCCGCTCGCCGGCGACTACCGGCACGCCCGTCTTGCGCCAGGCCAGGGCGAGCCCGCACAGGGCGATCAGCAGCACGCTGGCGCCCATCCAGGGCAGGCCGAAACGGCCCGCCAGCCACACCCCGAGCGGTGCCCCCAGGCCGATCGCGCCATAGCTGGCGATGCCGTTCCAGGAAATCACCCGGGCGGTGCCCGCGCTGCCGACCTGGCCGATGCCCCAGGCGATCGCCGAGGCGCCGAGCACGCTGTGGGCCATGCCGAGCACCAGGCGGCTGAGCACCAAGACGAGCAGGCTGAAGAGCGGCAGGGCCAGCCAGAGGGTGGCCAGCAGCATCAGCAGGCCGCCCAGGGCGCAGCCGGTCAGGCCGTAGATCAGCGCCTGTTTCGGTCCCGCGCTGTCGATCACCCGGCAGGAGAACGGGCGCACCAGCAGGGTGACCAGATACTGCAGGCCGATCACCAGGCCGGCGACCAGGGTGCTGAAGCCCAGGTCGTGATGGATCAGCCCCGGCAGAACCGCCATGGGGATGCCGACGCTCATGAAGCCGATGAAGGAGAAGCAGACGATGGAGAGGATCTGCAGGGTGGTGCCCTGGACGGGCTCTGTAGGCGGCACGCTGGACATGGTGATTTTCCGGATGGCTGGGTTGCTTGAATGAGGTATGTCATCAGACAACTATTTTTGCCAGGAAGCAACCATTGATCGGTTCCGGGGATGATGCGTTCCCGGCCGCTGGCACGGGAAGCCGTCGGGGCGTACCGGCCGGAAAAGAAGTTCGCTGATCGCGCGGTTCGGGCATGCGGCGTTCGCTGGCCGTTCAGTCGCGGTAGAACACCTGCACCAGGTGATAGCCGAACTGCGACTTCACCGGGCCATGGATCTCGCGCAGGGCCTTCTTGAAAATCACCTGGTCGATCACCCGCACCATCTGCCCCGGCCGGACCTCGCCGAGGTCGCCGCCGCGCTTGCCCGAGGGGCAGGTCGAGTGGCGGCGGGCGAGCAGGGCGAAGTCCTCGCCATTGGCCAGACGCTTCTTCAGTTGCGCCGCTTCGGCCTCGCTGCCGAGCAGAATGTGACGTGCCATCGCTTTGGCCATGAAGGAGTCCTCAACTTGGAAGTCTGCGCATTGTGCCAGATCGGAAGGGGTGGCTAGAGTGCCGTGGGCCGGTTTGACAACCGATTGATTTTGAACGACATACGCCTTGCGGACTTATTCCATGGATATTCAATCGATGCTCAGAGTCCTGGCTACCCAGGACGGTTCGGACCTTTACCTGTCCACCGGCGCGCCGCCCTGCGCGAAATTCAACGGCGTGCTCAAGGCGCTCAGCCAGGAGCCGCTGCAGTCGGGCGCCGTGGCGAAGATCGCCGAGGGACTGATGGACGCCGAGCAGCGCGTCGAGTTCGAGCGCGAGCTGGAAATGAACCTGGCGATCTCCCTGCCGAACATCGGCCGCTTCCGCATCAACATCTTCAAACAGCGCAACGAGGTGTCCATCGTCGCGCGCAACATCAAGCTCGACATCCCGCGTTTCGAGGACCTCAAGCTGCCGAAGATCCTCCTCGACGTGGTGATGGAGAAGCGCGGCCTGGTGCTGTTCGTCGGCGGCACCGGCTCGGGCAAGTCGACCTCCCTGGCGGCGCTGATCGACTACCGCAACCGCAATAGCGGCGGGCACATCATCACCATCGAGGACCCGGTGGAGTACGTGCACCGGCACAAGAAGTCGATCATCAATCAGCGCGAGGTCGGGGTGGACACCCGCAGCTTCCATGCCGCGCTGAAGAACACCCTGCGCCAGGCGCCGGACGTGATCCTGATCGGCGAGATCCGCGACCGCGAGACCATGGAGCATGCCCTGGCCTTCGCCGACACCGGCCACCTGGCGATTTCCACGCTGCACGCCAACAACGCCAACCAGGCGCTGGACCGCATCATCAACTTCTTCCCCGAGGAGCGCCGCCCGCAGCTGCTCAACGACCTGGGCAACAACCTCAAGGCCTTCGTTTCCCAGCGCCTGGTCAAGACCCAGGACGGCAAGCGCCGCGCCGCGGTGGAAGTGCTGCTCGGCACGCCGACGGTGCGCGACCTGATCAAGCGCAGCGAACTGAGCGAGATCAAGGAGATTATGGCGAAGTCGCGCAACCTCGGCATGCAGACCTTCGACCAAGCGCTGATCGAGCTGGTCAACGAGGGGGCCATCGGCGAGGAGGAGGCGCTGAAGAACGCCGATTCGGCGAACAACGTGCGCCTCCAGCTGAAGCTGCACCGCGACGGCGGGGTGGCCGGCGCCGACAAGGAGGGCGGGGAGAAACCCTGGCAGGGGCTGAGCCTAGAGGTTCTGGAGGAGCCGGAGGAAGCCGGCAACAGCTGAGTCGTCGGCGGGCCCCCGCTCGGGCGCCTCGCCATTTGCCGGGGCCGCCGGGCGACGGCCCCGGCGCGCCTCAGTACACCCAGACCTCCACCCGGCGGTTCTTGATCCGTCCCTCCTCGCCGTTGTTGGCAGCCACCGGCAGGGCATCGCCCTGTCCGACGATCTCGCGGAAGCTCGCGCCGCCCTTGGCCAGTTCGCGGCGCACCGCCATCGCCCGCAGCTTCGACAGCAGGGTGCTGCGTTCCTTGTCCTGCTTGGGATCGCCGAAGCCGACCAGCACCAGCGAATTCTCCAGCTTGCCGTGCTCGCGCAGATAGGCGAGCACGCGCTCGACGTCGCGCTGGGCCTTGTTGTCGAGCAGGGCGCTGCCTTCCTGGAAGCGGAAGTTCACCGACAGGCGCTGCGCCTCGCGGGCCAGATTCAGGTAGCCCGGCGGCATGTCGGGGCGGGGCTCGACGCGCACCGCCTGGACCTCTTGGGCGATGAAGCCGTTCTGCGCGACCACCTTCTGGCCGTTCGGGCTGTGGGCGAACTCCACCAGGGCCTTGACCCAGGGGCCGGGTTGTTGCGGCGGGTTGTAGAAGAACAACCGTCGCGACAGGGGATAGTCTTCGGTGGCGATCAGGCTGGGCTCGGGCGGCATCGGCTGGGACTCGCCGGAGGAGATCGCCAGGGGTTTGGCCTTGCGCACATAGGGCAGGCCGATGAAGCCGATGCCCGCCAGGTCCTGGGTCACCGCGCTGGAGAGCTGGCCGCTCGACTCGTAGCGCTGGGCCGTCGCGGCGAGGGCCTTGCCCTGGGGCTTGAGCACCAGCTCGTTGAAGGTGTCGAAGGTGCCGGACTGGGCGTCGCGGGCGTACAGGTGGATCGCTCCGCCGCGCCCGCCGAGTTCCTCCCAGGTCTTCACCTCGCCGGCGAATATCCGGGCCAGCTGTTCGAGGCTGAGGGCGCGCAGCGGGTTGTCCGGATGGAGGATGACCGCCAGGCCATCGATGGCGATCACCTGTTCGGCCTGCTGGCTGCGCAGGTCGCCCTGCGCCGCCAGCGCGGCGACCTCGCTGTCCTTGATCGGTCGCGAGGAGGCGGCGAGGTCGGCCTTGCCTTCCTGCAGGGCGACGAAGCCGGTGCTCGAGCCGTGGGCACTGATTTCCGCCACCACCTGGCGGCCCTGGGCATCCAGACCGACGACTCGCTGTTCGTTCGCCGCGGTGCCGTTTTCGACGTGCACACCGTGCAGGCCCTGCTGCGTGAAGAGGCCGGCCACCAGGGCCGGGCCGAGTTCGGCACCGATGGTGTTGGAGCCCTGGATACGCAGCACGGGGGCGGGCGCGGCAGAGGCGGGTTGGGCTGCCGCCGCGCTCCACGGCAGGCTGGAGCAGAGCAGGGCGACCAGCAGGGAGCGGGCAGGGCTTCGTGGAAATCGGGCAGGCACGGGCAGGGCGCGCGACATGGACAGGCACCTTCTTAACTACTGAGGCGGGAGAGTCGCGCGAGAATAAGTCTGTTTGGTTGCACTTATATGACGCTCGACCGGCGGTGCCGGTCGTTGCGGAGAATTGTGAAGCAGTTCGCGGTTTGTGTCGCTCAGTCGAGTTCCAGCCAGACCGGCGCATGGTCGGAGGGCTTGTCCATGGCGCGCAGTTCGTAGTCCACGTCGGCCGCGCGCAGGCGCGAACGCAGGGCGCGGGAGGTCAGGATCAGGTCGATGCGCAGGCCGCGCCGGGGATCGTCCTCGAAGCCGCGGCTGCGGTAGTCGAACCAGCTGAAGCGATCGCCGACCGCGGGGTGCAGCTCGCGGAAGCTGTCCTGCAGGCCCCAGCCCTTGAGCCGGGCCATCCATTCGCGCTCCTCCGGCAGGAAGCTGCACTTGCCGGTGCGCAGCCAGCGCTTGGCATTCTCCGCGCCGATGCCGATGTCGCAGTCCTCGGGGGCGATGTTGAAGTCGCCCATCAGCGCCAGGGCCTGGTCGGGGCCGAAGCGGCTGTCGAGCAGGGCTTGCAGGTCGGCGTAGAAGCGCGTCTTGGCGGGGAATTTCAGCGGATGGACGCGGCTCTCGCCCTGCGGGAAGTAACCGTTCATCACCGTGACCGGCTGCCCGGCGGCATCGGCATAGACGCCCCAGATGAAGCGCTTCTGCGAGTCCTCGCCGTCGCCGGGAAAGCCCTTGTGCACCTCCAGCGGCGGCTGTCGGGAGAGCAGGGCGACCCCGTAGTGACCCTTCTGCCCGTGGTAATGCACCTGGTAACCCAGCGCCTCGACCTGCTCTAGGGGGAATTGCTCGTCGGCGACCTTGGTTTCCTGCAGGCCGATCACGTCCGGGCGGTGTTTGTCGATGAGCGCCGAGAGCTGGTGCGGACGGGCGCGCAGGCCATTGATATTGAAGGAGACGATCTTCATGAAGGGCTGCCGGGTCGAAGCGGGGGCGCCATGCTAGCCGATCACCGCGTCGCCGGGCCAGCCGCCTGGCGGCGGTCGGGGGCCGATGCTAACGTGCAGGGAGGGAACAACGAACCGCCGCCAGGAGGCCCTGCCCATGACCGCACCTGCCGAAGTCCGGCTCATCGACGGGGGCTACTTCCGCGAGTCCTGCTCGCTGCTCTACCAGGCCTACCGCCACACGCCGACCTTCGCCTATCTCTTCGAGTCCGACCGGCCCGGCTACGAGCAACGGGTGCGCGCCACCGTGCGCGAGCTGCTGGTGCGCCACTTCGCCGATGCCCTGCCGGCGCTCGGCCTGCTGCTCGGCGAGCGGCTGATCGGCGTGGCGCTGATCTCTCCGCCACAGCGCCGGCTGGAGATCACCGAAAGCTGGAGCTGGCGGATGCGCATGCTGCTGACCGCCGGATTCCGCTGCACCCGGCGCTACCTGGACTACCACGAGGCGGTGATCGCCTGCCTGCCGCCGGGCGCCTACCACATGCTGCCGCTGCTCGGCGTGCGCCCGGAGTTCCAGGGCTGGCACTACGGCGAGCAACTGCTCGAGGCCCTGCAGCGCTGGTGCGCCGAGGATGTCAACTCGCGGGGCATCGTGCTCGACACCGGCGATCCGCACTGCCTGGAGTTCCTCCGCCGGCAGGGCTACCGGGAGGTCGGCCAGGTCGAGCTGGGTCCGGTGCACGAGCACATCCTCGTTCATCCCGGCCCGCAGCCGCCGGCAGAGAAGGGCGCCTGAGCCGCCGGACAGGTGCGATGTAAACGCTTGGTAAGCACGGTCGGAGCAGTCGGACAGTCGTGCTAGCATCCGGGGCCATGAGAGTTTCAATCCATACAGGGACGTTCCTGGGCCTTCTGCTCTGCGGCTCTGCGGTGTTCGCCCAAGCCCGGCTGGAGGTGCGGGTCGAGCCGGACAATGCCGATCTTCGGGGCAATATCGGTGGTTATATCGGCGAGCTTGGCGAGCGGGACGAACAGGCGCTGCGCCGCCTCGCTCCGGCCGCCGAGGAGCAGGCCCGTCGTGCGGCCGAGGCGCTGGGCTACTACCACGCCGAGGTTGCCAGCGAGGTTCGCCCCGGTACGCCGCCGACCCTGAGCCTGCGCGTGACTCCCGGCGAACCGGTGCGCCTGCGCGATGTGGAGATTCGCGTCGAGGGGCCGGCGGCGCAGCTTGGGGCGTTCCAGGTGCCGCAGGGCCGCCGCCTCAGGCCCGGCGCCCAGCTCAACCACGGCCGCTACGAGAGCGCCAAGAAGCTGATCCAGAACCAGGCGTCGCGCCTCGGTTTCTTCACCGGCCACTTCACCCGCCAGCGGCTGTTCGTCGACCCGGCCGCCGGGGTCGCCGACATCGAGCTGGTCTACGCCAGCGGGCCGCGTTTCCGGTTGGGCGAGGTGCTCTTCGAGGGCGACACGCCGTTCGACGAGGCCTTCCTGCGGCGCATGGTGCCCTTCGAGGCCGGGGCGCCCTACGACACCGACCTGATCGCCAAGCTGCAGCAGAACCTCCAGGGGCGCAACTACTTCCAGGGCGTGCGGGTCGACGCCAGTCCCGCTGCCGCCCGTGGCGAGGTGGTTCCGGTGGTGGTCCGGCTGCAGATGCGCAAGCCGCGCAGCTTCGGCATCGGCGCCGGTTTCTCCACCGACGTTGGTCCGCGCGGGCGGGCCAACTGGACGCGCTACTGGGCCAACGCCCAGGGGCACAGCTACGGCACGGAAATGGAACTGTCGCAGCCCAAGCAGAACGTCGGCCTCTGGTACGACGTCCCCCTCGACCCGCCGATGACCGACAAGCTGCGCTTTGCCGGCGGCTACCAGTTCCAGGAGCTGGCCAATACCGACACCCGCAGCCGCCTGCTCAAGATCGGCCCGGAGTGGCACCGGCTGCTGGACAACGGCTGGCAGCAGGTGTTCTCGCTGAGATGGCAGGGCGAAGAGTTCCGCTACGGCGACGATAACGGAACGAGCACCCTGCTGCTGCCGGGGGTGGCCTATTCCTACCTGGAGAGCGACCACCCCCTCGACCCGAGCCGGGGCTATCGCCTGCAGGTCGAGATGGCCGCGGCGAGCGAGGCGCTGCTGTCGGATGCCAACCTGCTCTACGGCTCCGTCATGCTCAAGGGGCTGACTACCCTGGCCGGGCGGCACCGCCTGCTCGGCCGCCTGCAGGGCGGCGGCAACTTCACCGACCAGTACACCACGGTGCCGCCGTCGCTGCGTTTCTTCGCCGGCGGCGATCAGAGCGTGCGCGGCTACGACTACCAGACGCTGTCGCCGACCAACTCCGACGGCGACCACGTCGGCGGGCGCTACCTGATCGCCGGCAGCCTGGAATACCAGTACACGTTGCGGGACAAATGGCGCATCGCCACCTTCGTCGATCAGGGCAACGCCTTCAACTCGGAAATCTCCCCCCACCTCAAGACCGGCGTGGGCTTCGGCGTGCGCTGGGTGTCCCCGGTCGGTCCGCTGCGCGTCGACCTGGCCCGCGGTCTCGACGACAACAGCGTTCGCCTGCACTTCTCCATGGGGCCGGAATTATGAAAAGCCTGAGACTGGGGCTGTGTGGCCTGCTGCTGGTTCTGGCGCTGGCACTGATTGCGCTGGGGGTGCTGCTCGGCAGCGGTGCCGGCAGCCTCTGGCTGCTCGGGCGGGTGCCGGGACTGCAGGTGGAGGGCTTCTCAGGGCGCCTTGCCGGCGCCTGGCAGGCCGAGCGGCTGAACTGGCGGCAGGGCGAGCGGAGCGTCGAGTTGAGCGATGTCGAATTCGCCTGGCGCCCCGCCTGCCTGTTGCAGCTGACCCTCTGCGTGGATCGGCTGGTTGCCGGACAGGCGAGCCTGGCATGGCCCCCGGGCGAGGGCGGGGCGGGCGGGCCGCGGCAGTTGCCGGCGCTGCAGCTGCCGTTTCCGATCCGTCTCGGCGAGGCCCGGCTCGGCCGCCTGTTGCTGAATGGCCGCGAGCAGGTGGGGGATCTGCAGCTGAGTGCGCAGTGGAGCGCCGAGGGCATTCGCATCGACGTACTCAAGGCCCGCCGCGACGGTTGGGTGGTAGACCTGCAGGGCCATCTCGCCCCCACCGCCGGCTGGCCGCTGACGGCGAGCGGCAGTCTGGCCCTGCCGGCGCCGGGCGGTCAGCCCTGGGCGCTGGCCGTGCAGGTGGACGGCGATCTGCAGGAGCGCCTGGGGCTGCAGGCCGACAGCCAGGGCTACCTGACGGGACGGCTGAGCGGCGACATCCGGCCGCTCGCCGAGCAGCTCCCGGTCAGCCTGAAGCTGACGGCCGACGGCTTCAAGGCCGCCGCCGGCCTGCCGGATACCCTGCGTCTGGAGCAGATCGAGCTGGCGCTCGACGGCGACCTGCAGGAGGGCTACGCCGTGCAGGGCCAGGCTCGTCTGCCGGGCGAGGGCGCCGCCGTGGCGCTGGCCCTGCAGGGCCGGGTGAAGAGCGACGGCGCGGAACTCGCGGCGCTCCGGCTGGATGCCGGCGGCGCGCAGCGCCTCGAGCTGGCCGGCCGCCTGGGCTGGCGCGATGGGCTGGCCGGCGAGCTGCGCCTCGACTGGCGGGACTTCCCCTGGCGGCGGCTCTACCCGACCCGCACCGAGCCGGCGGTGAGCCTCAAGCGCTTCACCGGCGAGCTGTCCTACCGCGACGGCGGCTATCTCGGCAATTTCGACGCCGAACTGCAGGGCCCGGCCGGTCCCTTCAGTCTGGCCAGCCCGCTGAGCGGCGACTTCACCCAGCTCCATCTGCCGCAGCTCAAGCTGGTCGCCGGTCAGGGGCGGGCGCAGGGCGTGCTCGGCCTGCGCCTCGCCGACGGCATCGGCTGGAATGCCGACCTGCAGCTGAGCGGGCTCGACCCCGCCTACTGGCTCGCCGAGCTGGCCGGCAGCCTCGGCGGTCCGCTGAAGACCCAGGGGCGTTTTCGCGACGGCCGCCTGCAACTGGACGCCGCCGTCGACCTGAGCGGCCGTCTGCGCGGCCAGCGGGCGCGCCTGCTGCTCAAGGGGCAGGGCGCGGGCGACGCCTGGAGCCTGGCGAAGCTCGACCTGGCGCTCGGCGACAACCGCATCCAGGGCAGCGGGCAGCTCGGCGAGCGCCTCGGGGGCCGGCTGGAACTGGCCCTGCCGCAGCTCGGCCAGCTCTGGCCGGGATTGCAGGGCAGCGCCAACGGGCGTCTCGATCTGGCCGGCACGCCAGCGGCGCCGCAGGGCACGCTGGATCTCGCCGGTCGCCGGCTGCGCCTCGGCGCGCGGCGCCTGGACAGCCTGAAACTGGCCGCCAGCCTCGACGCCGCCCAGCGCGGCCGCCTGGCGCTGGACGCCGGCGGCATTCAGTTCGGCGACACCCGCCTGGGCCGGCTCCAGGCGCTGGGGCAGGGCGACCGGCGCACCCAGACGCTGACGGTCGATCTCGACGGCCCGCAATTGGTGCTGGCGCTGGCCTTCGACGGCCGCCTGGAGGCGCTGGCGCAGGGCTGGAACTGGCGCGGTCGGCTGAGCCGCGGCGAACTGCGCAGCGGTGGCCAGGACTGGCGCCTGCAAGGTCCGGCGCGCCTCGAGCGCCTGGCCGACGGCCGCCTGAGCCTCGGCGCGCACTGCTGGCGCTCCGGTCCGGCGAGCCTCTGTGGCGAGGATCAGCGGCTGCTGCCGGAACCGCAGCTGAACTACCGGCTGCGCGACTTCCCGCTGGACAGCCTGGCCGCCTGGTGGCCGCAGGACTTCGCCTGGCAGGGCCGGCTGAACGGCGAGCTGCAGCTCGAGTTGCCGGCCGCCGGGCCGCGCGGGCAGGTCCGCCTGGACGCCGGCGACGGCGTGCTGCGCCTGCGCGAGAAAGGTCGCTGGCAGGATTTCCCCTACCGCCAGCTGCTCCTCGACAGCCACCTGCAGCCGCAGCGCATCGACGCCCGGCTGGCTTTCGCCGGGCCACGGCTGGGCGAGCTGGACGTCGCGGTGCAGGTCGACCCGCAGGGCAAGAACAAGCCGCTCTCCGGCCGCTTCGCCCTGCGCGGGCTGGAGTTGGGCGTGCTGCGCCCCTTCGCCGGCCCGGTCGAGGAACTGGACGGCACGCTCGACGGCAGCGGCACCCTGCGCGGCAGCCTGCTGCAGCCCCTGATCGACGGTCGCCTGGAGCTGCGCGGCGGGCGGATTGCCGGCAGCAGCCTGCCGATCCGTTTCGAGGACCTCGGGCTACAGGCGCAGATCGCCGGCGACCGCCTGCAACTGAGCGGCGGCTGGCACAGCGGCGAGCACGGCCAGGGCAGCCTGGACGGCACCCTGGACTGGCGCCAGGCGCCGGATCTGGACCTGCGCATCCGCGGCAGCCGCTTGCCGGTGAGCGTCCCGCCCTATGCCGAGCTGGAGGTGGCGCCGGACCTGCGGGTGCGCCTGGCCGGAGAGACGGCCGATCGGCAACTGGCCCTGAGCGGCGCGCTGGCGGTGCCGCGCGGGGCGATCACCCTGCGCGAGCTGCCGGTCTCGACCGTCCGGGTTTCCGAGGACGCGGTGGTGGCCGGTCGCGAGGTCGAGCCCCGGCGGCAGTTGGCGATGCGGATGGACATCGAGGTCGAGGTCGGCAAGGACAAGCTGACCTTCAGCGGCTTCGGCCTGACCTCCGAGCTGGCCGGCCACCTGCACATCGGCGACCAACTGGACACCCGCGGCGAGCTGAGCCTGAACAAGGGGCGCTACCGCGCCTACGGGCAGCGCCTGGATATCCGCCGGGCGCGGCTGTTGTTCATCGGCCCGATCGACCAGCCCTACCTGGACATCGAAGCGGTCCGCACGGTCGACGATGTGGTGGCCGGCCTGCGGGTCGGCGGCAGCGTCCTGGAGCCGCGCACCGACGTGTTCGCCGAGCCGGCGATGAGCCAGGAGCAGGCGCTCTCCTACCTGCTGCTGGGCCGGGCGCCGGGCAGCAGCGACAGCGCCGACAGCAACCAGCTGGCCGGCGCCGCGCTCGGCCTCGGCCTGGCCGGCAGCTCCTCGATCACCGGCGGCCTGGCGAAAAACCTCGGTATCGAGGAGTTCGAGCTGGGCACCCAGGGCAGCGGTACGACGACCAGCGTGGTGGCCAGCGGCAAGCTCTCCGAGCGGCTCAGCCTGATCTACGGGGTCGGCGTGTTCGAGCCGGTGAACAGCATCGCCCTGCGCTACCAGCTGACCCGCCGGCTGTTCCTCGAGGCGGCCAGCGGTCTGGCTAGTTCGCTGGACCTTTTCTATAAGCAGGATTTCTGACGAGGCGGGCGCTTTCGGTGCCTCGATCCGGCGGATCGCTGTTCGCGATCGGAAGCGGCATGCAGCCGCTGCCCGGCACTTGTATCGTTTCGCTTCTCCCTTGCCGTGCGTTGCGCCGCTCCGGCAGGGGGCATCGGCCACTAAGGTAAAAGACCCGTAAAGGCCCTTTGCTTGGTCGACGCGAATACTTATCGTTCGGCGTCCTTTGAAAGCGGTTGCCCGTCATGTCCGAGTCGAACCTGAACTCTCCGTCTCCAGCACCCCGCCGCTGGCCCTATTGGCTGCTGGCGGTGCTCGTCGCCGCCGGGCTTGCTGCCTGGTGGCAGTGGCCGGCGCTTTCCGGTGCCAAGGCTCCAGACGGTGCGGCGGCAGGCCGGCCGGGCGGCCCGGGAGGACCCGGTGGGCCGGGCGGGGCCTTCGGCGGTCCGGTGCCGGTGCGGGTGGGCGAGGTGAAGCAGGGCGATTTCCCGGTCGAGCTCAAGGCGCTGGGCACGGTCACCGCCTACAACACGGTGAACGTGCGTTCGCGGGTCGACGGCGAACTGGTCAAGGTGCTGTACCGCGAAGGGCAGCAGGTCAAGGCCGGCGACCTGCTGGCGGTGATCGACCCGCGGCTCTACGAGGCGGCGCTCAAGCAGGCCGAGGGCACCCTGCAGCAGACCCGCGCGCAGCTGCGCAATGCCGAGATCGACCTGGCCCGCTACAAGGGACTGTATGCCGAGGATTCGGTCGCCAAGCAGACCCTCGACACCCAGGAGGCGCTGGTTGCCCAGTACCAAGGCACGGTCCGCTCCAACCAGGCGGCGGTCGAGGAGGCCCGGGTCAACCTGGACTACACCCAGGTGCGCGCGCCCATCGCCGGGCGCCTCGGCCTGCGCCAGGTAGACGTCGGCAACCTGGTCAGCAGCGGCGACACCACGCCGCTGGTGAGCATCACCCAGACCCTGCCGATCTCGGTCAGCTTCACCCTGCCCGAGGGCGAGCTGCCGCAGGTGCTGGAGCAACTGCACGCCGGCCAGCGCCTGAGCGTGGAGGCCTGGGATCGCAGCGAGCGCAACCGCCTGGCGATGGGCGAGCTGGAGAGCCTGGACAACCAGATCGACCTGACCACCGGCACCGTGCGCCTCAAGGCACGCTTCGAGAATGCCGAGCAGCGGCTCTTTCCCAACCAGTTCGTCAACGTCCGGCTGCGTGTGACCATCCGCCGGCAGGCCCTGCTGGCGCCGGCGGCGGCGCTGCAGTTCGGCTCCCAGGGCACCTTCGTCTACGTGGTCGGCGCCGACGGCAAGGCGCAGCTGCGCTATGTGACGGCCGGCCCCGGCGACGGCACCACCACCCTGATCGAGCAGGGCCTGAGCCTCGGCGAGCGGCTGGTGCTGGAGGGCACCGACCGCCTGCGCGACGGCGGCAAGGTCGAGGTGATCGACGACAACCGCCCGCCCGCCGGCGAGGCGCCCAAGCCGGCGCCGGCGGGCCGGCCGCAGACAGTGAAGCCCAGCGCATGAACCTCTCGCGCCCCTTCATCCTCCGGCCGGTCGCCACCACCCTGATCATGGTCGCGGTCTTCCTCTGCGGGGTGATCGCCTACCGCCTGCTGCCGGTTTCCGCGCTGCCCGAGGTGGACTATCCGACCATCCGCGTGCTGACTCTCTATCCCGGCGCCAGCCCGGAGGTGATGACCAGCGCGGTGACCGCCCCGCTGGAGCGCCAGTTCGGCCAGATGCCGGGTCTCAAGCAGATGTCCTCGACCAGCTCCGGCGGCGCCTCGGTGATCACCCTGCGTTTCAGCCTGGAGGTGAATCTGGACGTTGCCGAGCAGTCGGTGCAGGCGGCGATCAACGCGGCCAGCAATCTGTTGCCCGACGATCTGCCGACACCGCCGGTGTACAACAAGGTCAACCCGGCCGACACCCCGGTGGTGACCCTGGCGGTCACCTCGGCGACCATGCCGCTGCCGGAGATCAACGACCTGGTGGACACCCGCATGGCGCAGAAGCTGGCGCAGATCACCGGCGTCGGGATGGTCAGCCTGGCCGGCGGCCAGCGCCCGGCGGTGCGCATCAAGGTCGATCCGCAGGCGCTGGCCACCTACGGCCTGAACCTCTCTGACGTGCGTTCGCTGATCACCGCCTCCAACGTCAACCAGCCCAAGGGCAACTTCGACGGCCCGACCCGGGTGTCCCAGCTCGACGCCAACGACCAGCTCAAATCCGCCGACGAATACCGCGACCTGATCCTCGCCCACCAGAACGGCGCGACCCTGCGCCTCAAGGACGTCGCGCGGATCGTCGACGGCGCCGAGAACGACCGTCTGGCCGCCTGGGCCAACCGCAACGCGGCGGTGCTGGTGAACATCCAGCGCCAGCCGGGGGCCAACGTCATCGAGGTGGTCGGGCGCATCCAGGCGCTGCTGCCGCAGATCGCCGCGACCCTGCCGGCCAGCCTCGAGGTGATTCCGCTCACCGACCGCACCCAGACCATCCGCGCCGCGGTGCACGACGTGCAGTTCGAGCTGGTGCTGGCGGTGGGCCTGGTGGTGCTGGTGACCTTCGTCTTCCTGCGCAAGCTGTCGGCCACGTTGATCCCCTCGATTGCCGTGCCGCTGTCCCTGATCGGCACCTTCGGGGTGATGTACGTGGCCGGCTTCTCCATCAACAACCTGACGCTGATGGCGCTGACCGTCGCCGCCGGCTTCGTGGTCGACGACGCCATCGTCATGCTGGAGAACATCGCCCGCCACCTGGAGGAGGGCGCGACGCCGCTCGAGGCGGCCCTCAAGGGGGCGAAGCAGATCGGCTTCACCCTGATCTCGCTGACCTTCTCGCTGATCGCCGTGCTGATCCCGCTGCTGTTCATGGCCGACGTGGTCGGCCGGCTGTTCCGCGAGTTCGCCATCACCCTGGCGGTGTCGATCCTGATTTCCCTGCTGGTCTCGCTGACCCTGACGCCGATGATGTGCGCGCTGTTCCTCAAGCAGGAGGAGCCGGAGGAGCACCAGGGCCGTTTCTACCGCGCCAGCGGCGCCTGGATCGACGCCCTGATCGCCGGCTACGACCTCGCCCTGCAGTGGGTGCTGCGCCACCAGGCGCTGACCCTGCTGATCGGCGTGGCCACCCTCGCTCTCACCGTGGTGCTCTACCAGGCGGTGCCCAAGGGCTTCTTCCCGGTCCAGGACACCGGGGTGATCCAGGGCATCTCCGAGGCGCAGCAGAGCATTTCCTTCCGCGCCATGAGCGAGCGCCAGCAGCGCCTCGCCGAGGTCATCCTGCAGGACCCGGCGGTGGCCAGCCTCTCTTCCTATATCGGCGTGGACGGCGACAACGTCACCCTCAACAGCGGGCGCCTGCTGATCAACCTCAAGCCGCATGCCGCGCGCACGGTCACCGCCAGCCAGGTGATCGAGCGGCTGCGTCCGCAGCTCGCCGCGGTGCCGGGCATCCAGCTGTTCCTCCAGCCGGTGCAGGACCTGACCATCGAGGACCGGGTCAGCCGCACCCAGTTCCAGTTCACCTTGGAATCGCCGGACGGTGCGCTGCTCGAGACCTGGACGCCGAAGCTGGTCGAGGCGCTTGCCGCGCTGCCGGAGCTGACCGACGTGGCCAGCGACCTGCAGACCCGCGGCCTGCAGGTCTACCTGAACATCGATCGCGACGCCGCCGCGCGCCTCGGGGTGACCGTCGCCGCCATCGACGACGCGCTCTACGACGCCTTCGGCCAGCGGCAGATCTCGACCATCTACACCCAGGCCAGCCAGTACCGGGTGGTGCTGGAAAGCCGGGCCGTCGACAGCCTCGGCCCGGCGGCGCTGGACGAGGTGCATGTGGCCAGCGCCGAGGGTGGCCAGGTGCGGCTGTCGTCCCTGGCGCGTATCGAGGAGCGGGCGGCGGCGCTGTTGGTCAACCACATCGGCCAGTTCCCCGCGGTGACCCTGTCGTTCAACCTGGCGCCGGGCGTCTCGCTCGGCGCGGCGGTGGCGGCGATCGAGGGCGTGGAGCGGGAGATCGGCCTGCCGGGCGGCATCGAGAGCCGCTTCCAGGGCGCCGCCGAGGCGTTCCGCGCCTCGCTGTCGAGCACCCTGCTGCTGATCCTCGCCGCCGTCGTCACCATGTACATCGTGCTCGGCGTGCTCTACGAGAGCTACATCCACCCGATCACCATCCTTTCCACGCTGCCTTCGGCCGCGGTGGGGGCGCTGCTGGCGCTGCTGCTCTCCGGCAACGACCTGGGGCTGATCGCGATCATCGGCATCATCCTCTTGATCGGCATCGTCAAGAAGAACGCGATCATGATGATCGACTTCGCCCTGGAGGCCGAGCGCCATCAGGGCATGGACCCGCAGGCGGCGATCCACCGTGCGGCGCTCTTGCGCTTCCGGCCGATTCTGATGACCACCCTGGCCGCGCTGTTCGGCGCCATCCCGCTGATGTTCGCCACCGGCTCCGGTGCCGAGCTGCGCCAGCCGCTGGGCCTGGTGCTGGTCGGCGGGTTGCTGCTCAGCCAGCTCCTGACGCTGTTCACCACCCCGGTGATCTACCTGGCCTTCGACCGCCTGAGCCGGCGCTTCATGGGCCGCAGCGCGGCGGGGGTGACGGCATGATTCGCCTGTCCTGCCGGAGCCCGCTCGCTGGCGATCCTGTAGCGCGTCCGGTGTCGTGGATCGCGAGCACGCTCGCTCCTGCGGGGGGCGCGGCATGAACCTCTCGGCTCCCTTCATCCACCGTCCGGTGGCGACCCTGCTGCTCAGCCTGGCGATCCTCCTGCTCGGTGCGCTGAGCTTCGGCCTGCTGCCGGTGTCGCCGCTGCCGAAGATGGACTTCCCGGCGATCACCGTGGAAGCCAGCCTGGCCGGGGCCAGCCCGCAGATCATGGCGTCCAGTGTGGCGACGCCGCTGGAGCGGGCCCTCGGCGGCATCGCCGGGATCAGCGAGATGACCAGCCGCAACAGCCAGGGCAGCACGCGGATCATCATTCTCTTCGACATCGGCCGCGACATCGACGCCGCCGCCCGCGAGGTACAGGCGGCGATCAGCGAGGCGCGCACCCTGCTGCCCAGCGGTATGCGTAGCATGCCCACCTACCGCAAGGTCAATCCCTCCCAGGCGCCGATCGTGGTGCTCTCGCTGACGTCCAAGGTGCTCGACAAGGGCCAGCTCTACGACGTCGCCTCGACCATCGTGGCGCAGAAGCTCTCCCAGGTCGACGGGGTGGGCGAGGTGCAGGTCGGCGGCAGTTCGCTGCCGGCGGTACGGATCGAGCTGGAGCCGCGCCTGCTCGACCAGTACGGCATCGCCCTCGACGAGGTACGCCAGGCGATCGCCGCGGCCAACGTGCGGCGTCCCAAGGGCGACGTGGAGGATGCCCGGCGCCACTGGCAGGTGCAGGCCAACGACCAGCTGGAGCGCGCCGCCGACTACCGGCCGCTGGTGATCCGCTACCAGAACGACGGGCCGGTGCGCCTGAGCGACGTGGCACAGGTGCACGACGGCGTGGAGGACCGCTACAACAGCGGCTTCTACAACGACAAGGACGCGGTGCTGCTGATCGTCAACCGCCAGGCCGGCGCCAACATCATCGAGACCATCGCCGAGATCCGCGCCCGGCTGCCGGCGCTGCGCGAGGTGATTCCGGCCAGCGTCGAGCTGGAGGTGGCGATGGACCGCTCGCCGGTGATCCGCGCCACCCTCCACGAGGCCGAGCGTACCCTGCTGATCGCCGTGGGCTTGGTGATCCTGGTGGTGCTGGCCTTCCTCGGCCACTGGCGTGCCGCGCTGATCCCGGCGCTGGCGGTGCCGGTGTCGCTGGTCGGCAGCTTCGCGGTGATGTACCTGTGGGGTTTTTCCCTGAACAACCTGTCGCTGATGGCGCTGATCATCGCCACCGGCCTGGTGGTGGACGACGCCATCGTGGTGCTGGAGAACATCGCCCGCCACGTCGAGGACGGCGAGCCGCCGCTGGCGGCGGCGCTCAAGGGCTCGCGCGAGGTGGGCTTCACCCTGCTGTCGATGAACCTGTCGCTGGTCGTGGTGTTCCTCTCCATGCTGTTCATGGGCGGGATCGTCGAACGGCTGTTCCGCGAGTTCTCGATCACCCTGGCGGTGGCCATCCTGATCTCCCTGCTGGTTTCGCTGACCCTGACGCCGATGCTCTGCGCGCGCTGGCTCAAGCCCGAGGCCGAGGCCCGCGCGCCCGGCCGCCTGGGGCGCTTCGCCAGTGGCCTGCAGGCACGGGTGATGGCCGGCTACGCGCGCAGCCTGGACTGGGCGCTGGCGCATTCGACGCTGATGCTGTTCGGTCTGCTGGCGACCATCGCACTGAACGTCTACCTGTATGTCGCGGTGCCCAAGACCTTCCTCCCGCAGCAGGACACCGGCCAGCTGATCGGCTTCGTTCGCGGCGACGACGGGCTGTCCTTCCAGGTCATGCAGCCGAAGCTGCAGGCCTATCGCCGGGCGTTGCTCGCCGATCCGGCGGTGCAGAGCGTGGCCGGTTTCATCGGCGGCAAGGGCGGGATCAGCAACGCGATGGTCATCGTGCGCCTGAAGCCGATCACCGAGCGCGGCCTCTCCGCCCAGCAGGTGATCGACCGCCTGCGCAAGAGCCTGCCGAAGGTCCCGGGCGGCCAGCTGTTCCTCATGGCCGACCAGGATCTGCAATTCGGCGGGCGCCAGGGGCGCAGTTCGGAGAACGAGTACGTGCTGCTTTCCAGCGATCTGGAGCTGCTGCGCATCTGGCTGCCCAAGGTGCGCGAGGCCATGGCCGCGCTGCCCCAGCTCACCGACATCGACGCCAACCAGGGCGAGGGCGCCCAGCAGATCCGCCTGGTCGTGGACCGCGAGACCGCCAAGCGCCTCGGCGTGGACATGGACATGGTCACCGCGGTGCTGAACAACGCCTTCAGCCAGCGGCAGATCTCGACCATCTACGACGACCTCAACCAGTACCAGGTAGTGATGGAGATCGACCCGCGCTACGCCCAGTCCCCCGAGGCGCTGGACATGGTCCAGCTGATCACCGACGGCGGGCTGCGCGTGCCGCTGTCGGCCTTCTCCCACTGGGAGCGCAGCCTGGAGGAGGACCGGGTGCAGCACCAGGGCCAGTTCGCCGCGGAGAACATCGGCTATTCGATCGCGCCCGGCCATAGCGCGGTGGAGGCCAACCAGGCGATCCAGCAGGCGGTGGCGCGGGTCGGCCTGCCCACCGACGTGCAGGGCCAGCTCGGCGGCACCGGCGGCGCCCTGCTGCAGGCGCAGAAGGCCCAGCCGCTGATGATCCTCGGCGCGCTGCTGGTGGTGTACATCGTCCTCGGCATCCTCTACGAGAGCTACGTCCACCCACTGACCATCCTGTCCACGCTGCCCTCGGCGGGCGTCGGTGCGCTGCTGGCGATCGAGCTGGTCGGCGACCAGTTCAGCCTGATCTCGCTGCTTGGCCTGTTCCTCCTGATCGGCGTGGTGAAGAAGAACGCCATCCTGATGATCGACCTGGCGCTGCAGCTGGAGCGCCACGCGCGGCTCGGCCCGGAGGAGTCGATCCGCCGTGCCTGCCTGCTGCGCTTCCGGCCGATCCTGATGACCACCCTGTCGGCGATCCTCGGCGCCCTGCCGTTGCTGCTGGACACCGCCGAGGGGGCGGAGATGCGCCGCCCGCTGGGGCTCGCCATCGTCGGCGGGCTGGTCCTCAGCCAACTCTTGACCCTCTACAGCACGCCGGTGGTCTATCTGTTCTTCGACCGCCTGCGTCACCGCTTCAACCGCTGGCGCGGCGTGCGCAGCGATGCCGCCCTGGATACCTCGTTATGACCGCCTCCGCTCCATCTTCCCGACCCCACCGGCTCGCCTGGTCGGTGACCCTCGCCCTGAGCCTGGCCCTGACCGGCTGCGCCCTCGGCCCGGACTATGAACGTCCCGTGTTGTCCACCCCGGACGGCTTCAAGGAGGGCGAGGGCTGGAAGCTCGCCACGCCGGCCGACGAACTCGAGCGCGGCCGCTGGTGGGAGATGTACGCCGACCCCGTGCTGGGCGATCTGATGCGCCGCCTGGACGACGCCAACCAGACCGTCGCACAGTCGGTGGCCCAGTACCTGCAAGCGAAGACTGCGGTGCGCGGGGCGAAGGCGGCGTTCTTCCCGACCGGCGGGGCCAGCGTCGACAAGACCCGCTCGTCGTCGGCCTCGGGCGGTGGCGGTTCGGTGCGCCTGGCCGACGGTTCGACGGTCAGCACCGGCGGCGGAGGTGGCAGCATCACCGACAGCTACAACGCGGTCACCAACATCAGCTGGGAGCTGGACATCTGGGGCAGGCTGCGCCGCCAGCTGGAGTCGGATCGCGCCAGCCTGCAGGCCAGCGCCGCCGACCTCGCCGCGGTGCGCCTCAGCCAACAGTCCACGCTGGCCCAGAGCTACCTGCAACTGCGCGTGCTGGACGGTCAGCGACGCCTGCTCAAGGCCACGGTGGATGCCTACGCGCGCAGCCTGCGCCTGACCGAGAACCAGTACCGCGCCGGCATGGTCACCAAGTCCGACGTGACCCAGGCGCGCACCCAGCTGAAGAGCACCGAGGCCCAGGCCGTCGACCTGGACTATCAGCGCGCCCAGCTGGAGCACGCCATCGCCGTGCTGGTCGGCGTGCCGCCGGCCGAGTTCGCCCTGGCCGAGCGGGACGCCCTGCCGACCCTGCCGGAAATTCCCACCCTGTTGCCGTCGCACCTTCTGGAGCGGCGCCCGGACGTGGCTTCGGCCGAGCGCCAGGTGATCTCGGCCAACGCCCTGATCGGCGTGGCCAAGGCCGCCCGTTTCCCGACCTTCAGCATGAGCGCGGCGGGTGGCTATCGCTCCAGCACTACGAGCAACTGGTTCGTGACGGACAACCGCTTCTGGAATATCGGCCCGGAGATGACCCTGCCCCTGTTCGATGGCGGCCTGCTGCGCTCCCAGGTGGATCAGGCTCGGGCCACCCACCAGCAGGCGGTAGCGACCTACCGGCAGACCGTGCTGGACAGCTTCCGCGAGGTGGAGGACTACCTGGTGCAGCTGAGCGTGCTGGAGCGCGAGAGCCAGGCCCAGCAGGAGGCCGTGGACGCCGCCAACGAGTCCCGCCGGCTGATGGAGAACCAGTACAAGGCCGGCACTGTCGACTACACCAGCGTGGTCACCGTGCAGACCGCGGCGCTGTCCAACGAGCGCACCGGCCTGACCCTGCTGAGCAACCGGCTGACGGCCAGCGTGCAGTTGATCGCCGCCCTCGGCGGCGGCTGGGACAGCGCCGAGCTGGACGATCTGGAGATGCTCGACGAGCGGCTGGATAAGGCGCAAGCGAAGCCGGAAGAGGATTGACGGCTTCGGGCGATGAAGGCCGGTGACGGGGCGCGCCTGCGGTTAGAATGCCGCCCCGCCTCAAGGACTTACCCCATGCCGCTTCGCCTTTTCCTCTTCGTGCTGCTGGCGCTGGGCGCCGCGGCGCGGGCCGAGGAGTTGTCGTACCGTCGCGACATCCAGCCGATCTTTACCGCCAAGTGCGTGGTTTGCCATGCCTGCTACGACTCGCCCTGCCAGCTCAACCTGGGCAGCGGCGAAGGGGCGTTGCGCGGTGCCCACAAGCGCTCGGTGTACAACGGCCTGCGCACCGAGGCCGATGAACCCACCCGGCTGTTTCTCGACGCCCGGGGAGAGGCGGCCTGGCGGCGCAAGGGCTTCCAGTCGGTGCTCGAAGCCGGCGGCCAGGCGGCACTGATGGCGCGCATGCTGGAACTCGGCCGCAGCCGGCCGCTGGAGCACAATGTCCGGCTGCCGGAGGACCTGGAGATCGGCATCGGCCGCCGGAACAGCTGTCCGCTGCCCGGCGAGTTCGCGGCCTTCGCCCGGGATAATCCCCGGGCCGGCATGCCCTTCGCCGTCGCCGGCCTCACCGACGGCGAATACGCGACCTTGACGCATTGGCTGAAGCTGGGCGCGCCGGTCGACGAGGCTCCGCTCGAACCGTCGCCGGCCGAGTCGGCGCAGATCGCCGACTGGGAGCGCCTGCTGAATGCCCGGGACATGCGCTCCCGGCTGGTCTCCCGCTGGCTGTACGAGCACCTGTTCCTCGCCCATCTTCATTTCGAGGGCGGCGCGCCGGGACACTTCTTCCAGCTGGTGCGCTCGCGCACCCCCGCCGGCCAGCCGGTCGAGCCGATCGCCACGCGACGCCCCAACGACGACCCCGGCAGCGACTTCCACTACCGGCTGCGGGCGATTCGCGAGGTGATCGTGCACAAGACGCACATCACCTATCCGCTCGGTCCGCAGAAGCTGGCGCGGGTGCGCGAGTTGTTTTTCTCCGGCGACTGGACGGTGGCGGAGCTGCCCGGCTACGGCGTCCAGCGCCGCGCCAATCCGTTCGATACCTTCGCGGCGATTCCGCCGCAGGCGCGCTACCGTTTCATGCTGGACAATGCCGAATACTTCGTGCGTACCTTTATCCGTGGTCCGGTGTGCCGCGGGCAGATCGCCACGGACGTGATCCGCGATCACTTCTGGACGCTGTTCCAGGCCCCCGAAAGCGACCGCTACCTCACCGATGCGCATTACCGCACCGCGGTGACGCCGCTGCTCGTGCTGCCCGGCCAGCTCGACGACATCGCCGGCCTGTGGAGTCTCTGGGGCACCTACATGGAGCGGCTCAAGCGCTACGAAGGCCTGCGCCGCCAGGCCTATGCCGAAGCCCCGGCGCAGTGGTCGGATCTCTGGAGCGGCAACGACAACGCGCTGCTGACCGTCTTCCGCCAGCACGACAGCGCCTCGGTGCGCAAGGGGTTGGTCGGTGCTGCGCCACAGACCCTGTGGTGGCTGGATTTCCCGCTGTTCGAGCGCACCTACTACCAGCTGGTAGTGAATTTCGACGTGTTCGGCAATGTCTCCCACCAGTTGCAGACGCGCCTGTACTTCGACCTGATCCGCAACGGCGCCGAACAGAACTTCCTGCGCCTGCTGCCGGCCGACTCGCGCCAGGCAATCCTCGACAGCTGGTACGAGAACAGCGGCCAGCTCAAGCTCTGGCTCTCCTATACCGAGATCGACGGCGCAACCCCGTCGGCACTCGGACTGCCGCAGCATCAGCCGATCCGCAGTTTCGCCGAGCACCTGCTGGAGCGGTATGCGGCAATCAACGCCCGTCCCGATCCGCTCAACCGCTGCCGCTCGGCGCATTGCTACCGTCCCGGGGTGGCGCGGGAGCTGCAGTACGCCGAGCAGACCCTCAGTCGCCTGGCCAGCCGGCCCGCCGCCAGCCTGCCGGCGGTGCTCGCCCTACCGGAGGCCAGCCTGCTGCGCATCGAGTACGGCCAGGGGCAGCGGGAGATCTACAGCCTGCTGCGCAACCGCGCCCACAGCAACGTGGCGTTCATCTTCGGCGAGCAGCTGCGCTACCGGCCCAGGCTGGATACCCTGACGCTCTATCCGGGGGTGCTGAGCAGCTACCCGAACTTTCTCTTCAACGTCCGCGCCGAGGAGGTGCCGGCCTTCGTCGCGGCGCTGGAGCAGGCGAGGGGAGGGGCGGGCTTCGCGGCGGTCGTCGAGCGCTGGGGTATCCGCCGCAGCCACCCCGAGTTCTGGCGTTACTTCAACGACCTCTCGGCCTGGTTGCGGGAAACCGAGCCGCTGGAGGCCGGGGTACTGGACATGAACCGTTACCAGAATCTGTGAGGTGGCCCGTCTGTCGCGGACTTTCGGAGCTTATTCCGACTGGCATGCTAGGACTTTATCCCCCCGAAGGCATGGCGTACACTCGGGGGCATATTCGCGAGGAGCTGCCATGAGCGCCATCATCATCACCGACGCCGCACACGACTATCTGGCCGAACTGCTGGCCAAGCAGACCGGCACCGACATCGGTATCCGCATCTTCATCACCCAGCCCGGCACGCCCAGCGCCGAAACCTGCGTCGCCTATTGCCGGCCGGCCGAGCGGAATCCGGACGATACCGCCCTGGCGCTGAAAAGCTTCACCGCGTGGATCGACTCCGTCAGCGAGCCTTTCCTCGAGGACGCCGTCGTCGACTACGCCAGCGACCGTATGGGCGGCCAGCTGACCATCAAGGCGCCGAACGCCAAGGTGCCGATGATCGGCGAAGACAGCCCGTTGACCGAGCGGATCAACTACTACCTGCAGACCGAGATCAATCCGGGCCTGGCCGGCCACGGCGGCCAGGTGAGCCTGGTGGACATCGTCGAGGAGGGAATTGCTGTGCTGCGTTTCGGCGGCGGCTGCCAGGGTTGCGGCATGGTCGACATGACGCTGAAGGACGGCGTGGAGAAGACGCTGCTGGAGCGCATCCCGGACCTCAAGGGTGTGCGCGACGCCACCGACCACAGCAACCGGGAAAACGCCTATTACTGATGGCAAGCGGTGGCGGAAACGAAGAAAGGCGGCCATGGCCGCCTTTCCTTTTGTTTGTTGCCGGTCGTTTGCGAGGGGTGCACCTTTGCCATCTGGCTTCCAGCGCTGCACCCTGTCGCGAAGCCTCGCCGGGGCGAGGCTTCATCGAGCGAAGATCAGTCCGGCATGTTCCACGGAGCGAGGGTGACGCCTTTTCTGGTCAGTTCCTGGCGGGTCTGCTGGATAACGGCGGCGAGTTTCTGCGGGTCGGAATAGGTCGAACAGGGAATACGCTTGTGACCCAGGGTCCGCGTATTGGCGCGGTCCATGACGGTCAGGTTGAGTTCGCTGTTGATCTCTTGAGTCCAGGCGATGCATTGCAGGGGTTTGAATGCGCGATTGGCGATGAGAAGTGCTTCGTTGAAACGGAGCGGATTGGTCATGGGTCGATCCCTCTTTGAGTACCATGAAGAGCCGTCTGACGCGGCTGTTTGTTGCAGGCAAAAGTCATGTCACGTGAGCGTGACAGGAGTTTGAAACTTGCCCAGGCTAGCGGATTCCTTCCGTTGCCCTAAAACTCACATGACGTAGTGGAAGTATAGTTCAGCATCGCCAGAGCAATGCAAATTTTTCCGATGAAACTCAGCCAAGGGTGTCCGCCTGACGATAGAGCATCAGGAGCTTGCGGGTGATGGTGTTCTGGATGTCGCTCCGCTCGAAGTTGGACAGGTGGCTGAGTTTGTTGACCTGCAGGCGGTGCAGGTGGAGGTAGGGCAGCTGCTGGCCGAACTCGCGCAGGTCACCCTTGATCAGGATGGGCAGGAAGACGTCGCCGAGCTTCTTCTGGTTGCTGATGATCTGCGCCAGGGCCTGCTTGAACGGCATGCTCTTGGGCATCGATCCGCCGTCATTCAGCTGTTTCGTCAGTAGCAGGCCGGGTTTGCCGAACACCCGCCCGGGCAGGATGAAGAGGCCCGTCGGTCGCACCGCGAGCGAGTCGATGCCGTGCAGGGTGTCGTGGAAGGCGTAGGGGTTGGGCAAGACCACCATCTTGCGCCCAAGATCGGCCGGAAAGTGCAGGTTGTAGTTGGTATAGAGCTGGCGTACCGACTCCGAGTAGACGCACAGCCGGTTCTCGAACAGCTGGATGAAGCGCTCGGCCATTTCGCGGCGGGCAATGTGGTCCAGCTCCCAGATCAGATCGGGGTTGACCGGTTTGCTGAGGTCGACTTCCTGATGCTTCATGCTGCTCATGCGTGACTCTTCTTGCGATCTAGTAACGAGAAGCTGCCGATCGGGCGGCAGCTTGCCTGGCAAGCAACGGGCCGGTGAGCACTCCCGCAGCCAAGGTTTCGCCGCTGGCGATCCGCGCTCGATGGGCACCCGTGTCCACAGCATTCCAGCTCGTCTGCAGAATGCCAAGGAGATATGTCTCAACTAGTGGCGAACGTCATACATTGAAGTTTGCGGCGGTGTTTTCCCCGCTCTGCTAGCATGCCGGCCCGCAAAGAGGGCACGGTCCCTTTGGGTCGTCTCCTCCTGAGAGAGCGTTCATTGGCGCTGTCCGCACCCGCCCGTCAGAGGCGCTCGGATGGCCAAGTTCATTTTTTGCGTTTCAATTTCAGATGGGGGAATCGATGGATCTTTGGCTCGCTGCGCAGGCGTTCATCTTGGGGGTTGTCGAGGGATTGACCGAATTCCTGCCGATATCCAGCACCGGACACCAGATCATCATTGCCGATCTCATCGGCTTCGGCGGCGACCGGGCCAAGGCGTTCAACATCATCATCCAGCTCGGGGCGATCCTCGCCGTCGTCTGGGAGTTCCGCCAGCGCATCCTCTCCGTGCTGTTCGGCCTAGCCAGCGAGCGTCAGGCACAGCGCTTCACCGTCAACCTGCTGATCGCCTTCTTTCCGGCGGTGATTCTCGGCGTGGCCTTCGCCGATCTGATCGAGCATTGGCTGTTCAACCCGGTCACCGTGGCCAGCGCGCTGGTGATCGGCGGTCTGGTCATGCTCTGGGCCGAGAGGCGCCAGCACGTCGTCGAGGTGCACGCGGTGGACGACATGAGCTGGAAGCATGCCCTCAAGATCGGCTGCGCCCAGTGCCTGGCCATGATCCCGGGCACCTCGCGCTCGGCCTCGACGATCATCGGCGGCCTGCTGTTCGGCTTGTCGCGCAAGGCGGCGACCGAGTTCTCGTTCTTCCTCGCCATGCCGACCATGGTTGGCGCCGCCGTCTATTCCGGCTACAAGCACCGTGCCTTGTTCGAGAGCGGCAGCGATCTGCCGATCTTCGCCCTGGGCTTCGTCACCTCGTTCATCTTCGCCATGCTCGCCGTGCGCGCGCTGCTCAAGTTCATCGCTAGCCACAGCTACGCGGTGTTCGCCTGGTACCGCATCGGCTTCGGCCTGCTGATTCTCCTAACCTGGCAATTCGGCATGGTCGATTGGAGCACGGCGCAGGGATAAGAGCGAACAGGCTATGGAGCAGCGTGGTGTATTGAAGAGCTGGAATGACGAGAAAGGGTTCGGCTTCATCCAGCCGGAACAGGGCGGTGAACAGTTGTTCGTGCATATATCGGCGATGCACGGCGACCGCCGCCCTGCGCCGGGCGAAACGGTGCTGTTCCTCGCGGAGCGTGATCAGCAGGGCAGGCTGAGGGCCAGGCACATGCGTTTCGACGAGCTGAGTTTCGACCGCCCGGCTATCCGGCGCAAACCTCGGCCGGCTGCGATTCAGCCGGAGAGACCCGCTCGCAGGGACCGTTTCGGGCGCAGCGATTCTGGCGCTATCCGGAACCTGCCACTCAAGTCGATCCTGTTTCTCGGGCTCTGCGCGCTACCAGTTGGTGGTGCGCTGCAGATGCTGCAGAGGGCCGACTTCGTCTGGCCGCTGTGTGCTTACGGCCTGCTCAGTCTGATCAGTTTCTTCCAGTACTGGGGCGACAAGAACAGTGCGGAGAAGGGTGGCTGGCGCACGCCGGAAAACACCCTGCATGCCGTCGAGCTGCTCGGCGGCTGGCCGGGAGCGCTGCTGGCGCAGCAGGCGTTCTGGGGCGACTGGCTGCTGCTGGGCGGGAAGTTCGTCCGGCAAGTGCTGCCGCAGTTGGCCGGATTCATGTAGGGGCGGATTTATTCGCGGCCGGCAACTGCCGGGAATGAATTTGCCCTGCATAAAAGCGGCCGGCCTGATGGCCGGCCGTATAGCTTCAGATCACCACGCCCTGGCTGCGCAGGTAGTCGTCGTAGGTGCCGCTGAAGTCGGTCACGCCGTTCTCGGAAAGCTCGATGATCCGGGTGGCCAGGGAGCTGACGAACTCGCGGTCGTGGCTGACGAAGATCAGCGTGCCCGGATAGTTCTCCAGCGCCAGGTTGAGCGCCTCGATGGATTCCATGTCGAGGTGGTTGGTCGGCTCGTCCATCACCAGCACGTTGGGCTTGTTGAGGATCAGCTTGCCGAACAGCATGCGGCCTTGCTCGCCACCGGAAATCACCTTCACCGATTTCCGGATGTCGTCGTTGGAGAACAGCATGCGCCCGAGAGTGCCGCGCACCAGTTGCTCGCCACCCTGGGTCCACTGGCTCATCCAGTCGAACAGGGTCATGTCCTGTTCGAAGTCGTCGGCGTGGTCCTGGGCGAAATAGCCGACCTCGGCGCTTTCGGTCCACTTCAGCTCGCCGGACAGCGGCGGCATCTCGCCGACCATCGTGCGCAGCAGGGTGGTCTTGCCGATGCCGTTGGGACCGATGATCGCCACTCGCTCGCCGGCCTCGATCTGCATCGACAGGCCCTTGAACAGCGCGTTGCCGTCGAAGCCCTGGCTAACCTTCTCGAGGGTCACCGCCTGGCGATGCAGCTTCTTGGTCTGCTCGAAGCGGATGAACGGGCTGACCCGGCTGGACGGCTTGACCTCTTCCAGCTGGATCTTGTCGATCTGCTTGGCGCGGCTGGTGGCCTGCTTGGCCTTGGAGGCGTTGGCCGAGAAGCGGCTGACGAAGGTTTGCAGCTCGGCGATCTGCGCCTTCTTCTTGGCGTTGTCGGCCAGCAGGCGCTCGCGGGCCTGGGTCGCCGCGGTCATGTACTCGTCGTAGTTGCCGGGGAACAGGCGCAGCTCGCCGTAGTCCAGGTCGGCCATGTGGGTGCAGACGCTGTTCAGGAAGTGGCGGTCGTGGGAGATGATGATCATGGTGGAGTTGCGCGCGGTGAGCACGCCTTCCAGCCAGCGGATGGTGTTGATGTCCAGGTGGTTGGTCGGCTCGTCGAGCAGCAGCACGTCCGGGTTGGAAAACAGCGCCTGGGCCAGCAGCACGCGCAGCTTCCAGCCGGGAGAGACGGCGCTCATCGGGCCGAAATGCTGCTCCAGCGGAATGCCCACCCCGAGCAGAAGCTCGCCGGCGCGGGACTCGGCGGTGTAGCCGTCCATCTCGGCGAACTGCACTTCGAGGTCGGCGACCTTCATGCCGTCCTCTTCGCTCATCTCCGGCAGCGAATAGATGCGGTCGCGCTCGGCCTTCACGTTCCACAGTTCCTCGTGGCCCATGATCACGGTGTCGATCACCGAGAAGTCCTCGTAGGCGAACTGGTCTTGGCGCAGCTTGCCGAGACGCACGTTGGGTTCGAGCATCACCTGGCCGGCGGAGGGCTCGAGATCGTCGCCGAGGATCTTCATGAAGGTGGACTTGCCGCAACCGTTGGCACCGATCAGGCCATAGCGGTTGCCGTTGCCGAACTTGACGGAGACGTTCTCGAAGAGGGGCTTGGCCCCGAACTGCATGGTGATGTTGGCGGTAGAGATCAAAGGGCTTACCTATCGGGGTTTTGCGCGGTGCCTGTTTCAGGCTTGGGCCACGCTTGGGGCAATCTTGAGCTTTTTCAGCTCGTCCCAGTCACTGCTTGAGTTCAGCCAGCGCGCATATGTGGAGAGCAACATCTGGACACTGTGACCGAGTTGCTGCGCGATAAAGGCGGGGTTCATTCCGGACATGAGGCATATTGTTGCATATGTGTGTCTGCAGTTGTACGGAGGCCGATAGCGGACGCCCAGTGCCTTGAGGGTAGGTCGCCATTGGTGATGGATGTTCGAGGTCTCCTTGACGTGCTCATGGTTCTTCGATGGCGGAAACACATACGGTGTCTCCCGGATCTTTCCCTGCCCCTGCTTGCGCCGTTCAGCGTAGCCCCTGGCGAAATCTAGCGCGTGCATGGCTCGGTCGTTCAGCAGCACAAACCTTTCTCTTCCCGTCTTCGTGCGCTCTTGGACCTCTCCAAGAGCGATGGTGCGACAGACGTGTGCAACCCGCTTGTCCATATCGATTGCATCCCAGCGCAGGGCAAGAGCCTCGGACAGTCGCAGGCCTGTGTAGAAAACGAACTCGAAGTAAGCTGCATAGATCTGGCTCGGCCAGTGTTCGGCGGCATACAGGCGAGCAATGATTCTGTCGGCCTCATCTTGGGTGAAAGGGTCGATTTCCTTTTTCGTACGCTTTGGCAGTTCAATGGAGTCGGCGGGGTTCTTCGGAATCAGCCCGTCAGCTACGGCGGAGGCCAGGATGGTTCCGATCTTGGTCAGGGCATTGCGTTTCACCCCTGGCGAGGTCCAGTCGATCTCTGACGTGATGCGCCGCAGTAGGGTGGGGGAGATGGCGGCAAGCCGTGTGACTGCGAGGTGCGGCATCCAGTAGCTGTTGAGCGCGCTTTTGTAGTTGTTCCTGGTCCCTCCGGTAATCTCCCGGCTGTCCAGCCAGAGCTGGGCATACTCGCCGAAGGTAGGGATCGAAGACTCTGGCGCACTCACTGAGCCCGGGAACAGTTCAGCGTATTTGGCATCAGTGAAGATATCGTGCCTGATCAGTTCCTTTACCTGATCTCTAAGACGGGATGCAGCCGCGATCCCCGATTTCGTCGGGGGATAGCTGAGCGTTTCGGAGCAGCGCTTTCCGTTCCAGACGAAGCGAATGCGGATTGTGTCGCCTCGGACCTCCAGCCCAGCGGGCAAAGCCACAGGCTTTCTTGCCATTCTTCGTACCTCTTTCGGCTGTAAATGATGCTGCGTCCGACCCTGTTCCAGACTCCTTCTGGGATCTGGTTTCTGGCCCGCCGCGCCTGCAGTGCGCGCATGGTGGTTCCGAGCAATTCCGCCATCTTTTTTTCCGAAACCTTGTCGGGAGCGTCTTCGGTCATCGGGCAATACTCCTCTGCCCCGGCCTGGCCGGGGAGTGTGGGCGTGGGGTGGTGGTTGGGATGCTCGTCTATTCAGTACAATCGAGCGTCGGCCGGAGTTGATGAAGATATTTCGAGGCTCAGGCAGCACAATAAAGGGCAGTGCGTCTCAAAAGAGACGCCTGCATTATCACTGCCTCAATTATGGATTTGAGTAGCCAAATGGAACTTAAAAACTTTTTTCCGCGGGACTCTCAAGGTAATGTTCTCCCGCTAGCGACTTGTTATCTCTACCTGCGTGGCACCGAGACCCTGGTAACTGGACTGCAGCAAGCAAACGGTGATCCTTTAAGTAATCCATGGGCTTCTGATGCCAATGGGCTGGTGCAATTCAAGGCTCAGAACGGAGCCTATGATTTTCGGGTGACAACAGGTTCGCTCGATTATCGGATGGCTATCCAATGTAGCGGAATAACGGAAATTACCGCGCATGACTTCGGTGCTATGGCTGACGGAGTGACTGATGACTCCAATGCGCTTGAACTATTTTGGCAGTACGTCAAGAGTAGGGTGGTAAACTACAACGAATCGTTGCTGGATTTTGCTTATGAGAAGTTCAAACTTGCTCCTGGTATTTATCGTGTCACCCGGTCAATCAACTGGACTGGATTGATGGCGTGGAATGTTCATATAGAGGCTGAAGGGGCAATTATTGTTGGTGCGGTAGATGGAAAGTCCATTATCGATCTTTGCAACTGCCGTGGCGTTCATGTTAATGGTCTAGCTATCCAGTCGGAGCCAGGCAAATATCCAAAAAGCGCAATTCTGATTGGCCCGGCAGAGACAAACACCTCAGGGAACAATCGCTTCTCGAACGTGAAGACCGCTGGCACGTATTCAATCGCTGCTTGCCATAACATCGGCTGTGAAACAACGCTGTATGATGACTGCTACTGGCAGAACACCATGGACACTGGTTACGCATATGCAGCCGATGGTAGCAACCTGCTGGGGGCTGTCAGCGATTATGTGACGCTGCGTCAGCCTGGCGAGGCAGTTAGCTTTACCAGCAACAATTTCCAAGCGTGTCGGTTCGCAAACTATGCCTCTCATGGAAATGCAACTTACACCGAGTCGACCAGCGGCTGGCATTTCGACAAGACCTGCTATTTTCTGTCCTTCGACAATGCGTCCATGGTCATACGCAGTACAGGAAATACAAGGACCATATCACTTAAACTAGCTGGATTATTCGAGACAACCCAGACACCAGGATTAAAATATGTCGTCAAAATCATCGCAGACGATAATGCTTATTCTGCAATTGATGGATTCGAACTTGATGCTGCTTCGGCGCACGCTTCGCAAGCCCTTATCAGGCTAGAAACCCCTGTTGGAGTTGAGTTGACGGGGGGTGAGTTCTCGTTGCGATCAGCCATTGTAAAGTTGGATACGACGTGGACAGGTACCGTGAAAGTATTCAGCGGCTCACGAATGTCTTTCGCCGGCGAGTTGTTTGTGAGACCGTCAGCAGCCATCGACCTGTCGAAGCTTGTGAAGATGCATGGCATCATCCATACTTCTGACGCAAGCTTGATCACAAAGGATGCGGAGAACAAACCCCACTCTTATATTGTCATTGATGATGTCCAGCTATCTGGACAAGGTATGGCTATCGGAGGTGTAAATGGTGGGTTCGTCGGATTCCAGGGGGGAGTTGTACCGCGCATTCGGTCGATTGCTCCAAACGCAGATGCGGACCTTTGGTTGTCCGGTAAAGGCAATGGGAAGGTCCGTTTTGGGGACTTCACTGCTGGATCAGATACACCGACTATCGGAACAATTCAAATAAAGACCAACTCTGGTCAGCTAATCACTATTCCTGTCACCAGTATAACGGGTTAGCTAGATGAACTATACGGCTGGCTTTTTGGATAATTATCTGTGCCAAATAGCCGCTTTGATATGTTATGCCGCCCTCGTTTATCCGTGATTATCTATCGGATAAATATTGAATAGAAACGCCGGCTTCAACAGTCGGCGTTTTTGTATTGTACTCGTCCAGCGCATCGCGCAGAGCCTCGGCTGCAAGGCCAGGTTATAGATTCCGCACGGGCTGACTTGTGCGCCGGTTGTGAAGTCACGGCCGCCGACTATGCCGCGGGCGCGCTGGGCAACGATGCCGGCCGCGGCGCGGATTCGGGCTTTGAGGTCGTCGCTCACTTTCTGTCCCTCATACGCATCGCAGGAACTTGTTCGCCGAGCGCTGCCAGCTTATCCAGGCAGATATCGAACTCCAGGGCGGCGGAATCTGCGATCAGCTTTCTTGTCGGCCGAAGGGTTGCCGCCATATGCGACCCGCAGTCCAGATCGGAACCAAACTCGCGCCAGGTCAGATACGCCTTCCTGGCCTTGCGCTTGATGAGCCAGACCTTGAGCCATCGCGGAATGCCAATTCCCCACCCAGCAGCGCGCGTACCTTCTCCTGTAGCGGGCAAGTCCTCGTCAGGCTCCCAGCAACTGTCGTCATCCTGATTGTGCGGATTGCCAGGGTGCGTACAGCTGCCGCACGGGGCAAAACCAAGGTGGCAACTGCAATTGCCGCCATGGTAGTCGCGCTCGAAGTCGTCGCGGTCGGCCTCCGCCTCAGCGGTCAGCCTCATTCCTGCGCGGCTCACTTCCCGCCCTCCAGCAGTGCGCGCAGTTCGTCATAAGCTGCCTGGGCACGAGGGTAGGTGGCCAGCGTTCCAGTTAGCGCCCATTGCGTAAGCACGCGATCCAGCAGGGGGCGAAGATTGCTTGGCACCTTCACGGCGCGCTGCTCGGCTGCTGCTGTGCAGTCCGGGCAATCCTTCATGCACTTCACCGGCCCGTTCTCATACGGAGTGCCGTCCTCGGAGCACCAGATTTCCCCGTCTTCGACGAAGCCAGTGCCTCCGCAGGTTTTGCACTTCGGCTGCTCGGCCTGCCTATCGTCGGGATTGGTCCAGATGACCACGCACTTCTGAGAGCCACCCTTGATGATGAATCGCCCGTCCCCGTGCTCGTATGAAGCGACAAGGCCTTTGAGCATGACGCGATCCTCAATCCTCAAGGACGCGAATACGGGCATTGTCGGATCGATAGTCCGAAGCTGTGCGATCAGGTTTCCTACGGTTCCGGCAGAACCCCATTTGATCGGCTGCTCGGCCTGCTCCTTGGAGCGCTCCAGCGCCATCAGCGCTTCGGTGACGTTCCCGTATCCCATGTCGCGAGCCTTCTGCCACACCTCGTCGTAGAGTTCGGCTCGGTACTTGTCGCTTGTTATGCTGTGCTGCTGCTCGGCCTCATCGGGCAGGCCGCGACATGCGTCGCAACTGTCTTGATATGACCCGCATACTGTGCAGGGGGTAAGTAGTTCATCCTGCTCGGCCTGCTCCGGCGCTGCGGTGTCGCCGGGGGCGGCTGGCAAGTTTGCTGTGTTCTCGTTGTGCAGACGCCACAGGTGGCTGACCAGTATAATTTTGCTGGTTGATGGGCACTCTCCAGCGGTTAGCGTATGCCTTGCCAGTTGCTCCGGCGTCACGAGCATGAAGGCGTCTGCAAGCTGGCCATGCTGCGCTGGCGGGGCGGTGTCGCCGGGACGCAGCGGCTCTTCATCCAGCATCCACCAGCCGCCCCATTCTTTGCAGTCGATGGCCCGCATAATCCCAAGCTGCCCGACATGAACGAAACAGCCAGGCGGCGACCAGAACACGCCAACATTGATCGGCGCACTATCTTCGTGCCCGTCCCAATACCAATACCGGGCTTGCTCGGTAGGAGTGCTTCGCACCCACTGGCTCTGCTGCTCTGGCGGGGTGCATGGGGATTCCCGTGGACCTGCTGGCGGGGTCGGCGCGGCTGAGATTACTTGCTCGACCGCACAGGCGATTTCGTCTACTCGCTCATCGTTTCCAGCCACAGACTCGAAGTCGTTTTGACTCATCGTGCCGTAGCCCCAGGCGCTCCATACCCGAGTGCAGTCGTAGGCGTCCCCGAGCGCTTCCCGGATCGCCTCGCGGATTGCTTCGCCATCCGGCACGGCCACCGGGGCGGCCTGCCGGGCGTCAGCCTCATGCCCTGCAGCAAGCTCAGCAGCAGCGTGGCGGGCGTCGCGGTGGCCTGACTTGTAGTCGAGCATCTGGTTGACGTTGGCGTCCTTCGGCGGGGTGCATGGCAGACGCATGATCTGGTCGTGCAGGCTCTGCACCGGGGCGGTCGTTTTGTTGGTCATATCGTTTCTCCATGCAAAAGGGTGCCGCACCGCCGGCGGGGGGCCGGCAGCGGGCCTGTGGTTTCAGTGGATCAGGTCAGGCGGAAGCGGACGCCACGTTGCTGGGCGCGGATGCACTGGCACTCGCCGATGCGCTTGCCATCAGTGCGGCAGTAGGTGGGACGGTTCACGCGGCCTCCTGCTTGGGGCGCTCGCGAAACATAGGGATGGCGTAGGCCTCTTCCCGAACTGCCTTGGCTGCCTCTGGGCCATAGCCCCAGATATCGCCATCGCTCCAAGAGCTCTCTGGAGCGATGTAGCCGCGCGGCATCGGCTCACCAGTCACGATGTAGTCCCGGAGTTCCTCGATCAGATCGCGCAGCGTCCCGCCGTGCGAGAAGCCACGCCATTTGTTGGTCCAGGTAGTGCGGTGCGTGTAGATCCGCTGGCCGCTGTAGTCGTCGACGAACCAGACCCGGCCGCGGGCGTCCAGCTCCAGGCTGGCGACGTGATCGTGCCTGGCGTTGTAGAAGAACCGCCGGCCGTGGCGGGAGATAACCTGGAGCAGCTGATTGCAGTGTTTGAGGCGCTGCTGCTTGGGGGATTGGTTTTCTGTGGGCATGGGGATTCCTCGCCACTAGCGTTATCGGTTGAGGTGGGATATTCATTGAGGATCCGGCATGGAGCCTGGATAGGAGGATTTGAAGATGATGTCGGTTGATAGACCTTGGGACGAATTCGTTACTCTCAAGAACGGCAAGAGGGCGCTCATAAAATGCTTTTGGGGAAAACAGCTAAGTAGCGCAGTGATCAAGGCAAGAGTCTTAATCGAGGACTCCACTGGTTTCGGAACCATCATTGGGGAAATTGATGGCCCAGTGACTCAGCAGGAAGCAAATGAAACCGGCCTCGAGATGGCTAATAACTGGTACGACCGCCGTAGTGGTTAGCCGGAAAGTATCCAACCTGGCCATCGCATCGGGCAATGATGGTCAAGCTGCTGCCAGTGCCAGTTAGGGGAGGCGGGGCGGGCGGTCATGCGGCGATAGCTTCTTGATTGATGCGTCGCCATGGGTCGTTGGCCCTGGCTATCGCAGCCATTGGCGGCGGGCTGACGCTGTTGCCGCACATGTGCACCTGCTCGCTCTTGGTGAATCGCCGCCCATCGTGTCCGTGGGTAATGATGTAGTTCGGCGGGAATCCTTGGGCTGCGTACAGCTCGTGCGGCTGCAGCATCCGGAGGCAGATGTCGACGATCAGGTACGGGTCGCCGCCGATCCAGACGGTGACCAGTGCCAGTCGGTCGCGGGTGGTGATGGTGTCCAGCGGCTGTTCGAGCTGCCGGGCGTCGCCGTTCCCGTAGTAGTTCACCAGGAAGGCCGCGCACCGCAGGGATCCGGCTTCCACCTCAGGCGACAGCTTGCACTCGACAAGACCGAACCGGGCAGCCCCGGCCAGTATCGTTGGCAGAGGCTGCTCCGGATCGATGCTGGTCACGTTCTGGGCCATGGCTGTCAGGTGGGCAGTGACCAGTGCCTGGTGCTCGGCGCCGGCCGTCAGCGTAGGTACCTGCTCATCCATCCCGCGCCCGGCGCAGTTCTTGCGCAGCGTCACTAGATTGGCCGTCACCAGCTGCTGCTGGCTGCCGGTGTTGGTGACTGTGGTCATGGGCTGATCCAAGCCCCTGGAGTGGGTGACGTTGAAACCACCGTTGGCCTGGGCCAGGAAGGTGGTGGCGATACCCATCGCATGTGCGGCGCCGGCCGGCCGCTTGTAGTTTCCTCCGCTGGTGATGGTCGGCAGTGGCTTATCCATGGGAAGACCGCCTTCGTCGAACCGGAATTTCACCAGCTGTGGCGAAGCGAGCGCGAACGATCCTCCGCGCGGCCAAGCCGTTATGGTGTTCAGTGGCTGGTCCGTCGGCTGCACTGAATCTCTCGACCAGTTGGCGATCGGCACGATGAATGGCTTGGCGCGATCCAGCACCTCTCGCTTCACTCCCTTGGCGATCCGGCGTAGCGTGGCCTCAGCCAGCGGCTTCTTGCGATTGAATATGCTCTGGCTAGGGATGTTCCAGTCGATGCACTCAGCCGCGGTGCGGTAGGGCTTCTGTCCCTTTGCCGGCTTCTCCGCATGGGTCGGCTCCGGCCAGACGATGTGCTCTCCATCCCGGCGTGCCACCAGGAACAGTCGCTCCCTGCTGGTCGGCGCACCGTAGTCGCAAGCCCGCAGCACGCGGTGCTCGACCACATATCCCAGGCCTTCCAGCTGCGCGAGGAACCGCCACCAGGTGCTTCCCTTACGCTTGGGGTCTGGCACCAGAAACTGCTGCTCCCGCGGGACACGCTCGCCCGGTTCGGCCACGGTGCCGTCCAGGTGCATGACGCGGCCAGTCTTCTTGCAGCGCTTGGCGATCAGCGGGCCCCACTGGCGGATCTGCTTCACGTTCTCCAGGCTGATGATGCGCGGCTGGGCAATTCCGGCCCACTTGATCACCACCCATGACAGGTCGCGGATCTCTTTCTTGCGTGGCTGTCCGCCAGCCGCTTGGCTGTGGTGGGTGCAGTCCGGCGAGGCGTGGAACCAGCCGATCTTCCGGCCGGCGAGAACCTGCACGGGGTCAACGTCCCACACGTCCGTCTGCAGGTGCAGGGCGCCCGGGTGGTTCGCCTGGTGCATGCTGATCGCCGCTGGATTGTGGTTGATGGCCACGTCCACCGGGCGGCCGAGGGCCTGCTCGATGCCGGTGCTGGCACCGCCGCCGCCGGCGAACAGGTCGACGACGATCTCGCCGGTGAAGTTGA